>Ga0209653_1000539_pt1 | contig 33493 bp, 33 predicted proteins | sample SaaInl6LU_22_DNA_FD_184644 | JGI IMG/M metagenome (GOLD analysis project Ga0209653, IMG submission 184644) | Marine microbial communities from expanding oxygen minimum zones in the Saanich Inlet - ESP_116LU_22_DNA (SPAdes) (version 2) | ecosystem: Environmental > Aquatic > Marine > Intertidal...
TAATAAAAGCTGTTTGTAAACCCTATCATCGCCCTCGTTTGTTCCTTTTGCAACGTATTTACGGTTGAGGACTGTTGAAATTGTAGGCGCATAAGTCGAAGGCCGACCAATTCCCAACTCTTCTAATTTCTTCACAAGAGATGCTTCTGAATATCTATATGGAGGGCGGCTAAAGCGTTCGCTAGCTACAATTCGTTTTGCAGAAACTAAATCGTCTTTTTTCATCGCTGGAAGCAATCCCTGATCATCGTCTGTTGGGTCATCTGAACTTTCTAAGTACAACTTTAAAAAACCATCAAAAACAACAACTTCACCACGTGCAACAAACTCATGCTCGTGCTTGTTGGAAGATATCCGTGCCGTGGTTCGCTCCAGTTTTGCCAAACTCATTTGTGATGCCAACGTACGTTTCCAAATCAATTCGTACAATCTTTTCTGATCGTATTCTACATCAATCGTCATACGACTCAAATCTGTCGGACGTACTGCTTCATGTGCTTCTTGCGCTCCCTTTTTTGATGTTTTGTACTGATTTGTTCGAACATATTCTTCGCCGTAATTCTTTTTAATTACCGAAGCTGCCTGACCCAAAGCTTGTTTTGATAAGTTTACACTATCGGTACGCATATAGGTAATCAGTCCTGCTTCATATAAACGCTGTGCGTTTTGCATGGTTCTGCTCACTGAAAATCCGAGTTTTCGTGATGCCTCTTGTTGCAAGGTAGAGGTAGTAAAGGGTGGTGAAGGAGATTTTGTTGCTGGCTTTTTTTCAAGAGAAGAAACAAGAAATTCAGCTCCAATGTTCTGTTCTAAAAAAGAAACTGAATCTTGCTCACTTGAAAAAGTACTAGCCAAGTCTGCTTTAAAAGATTTTTCATCCGACGTGCTAAAATTCCCTTGCACTTTGAATGTTCTTTTTGGCGTAAAGTTTTCTACTTCTCGTTCTCTTTCAACAACAAGACGCAATGTAACCGATTGAACGCGACCAGCTGAAAGTCCGCCCTGAACTTTACGCCACAGTATAGGCGAAAGCTCATAACCGACTAAACGATCCAAAATACGTCGAGCCTGTTGAGCGTCAACCAAATTCTGATCAATCTGTCGGGGATGCTGAATCGCATGATCAATTGCTGTTTTTGTGATTTCGTTAAACACAATCCGTTTGGTTTGGGCGTCAGTCAACTCCAATACATTAGATAAGTGCCAAGCAATTGCTTCTCCCTCTCGATCTTCATCACTAGCAAGCCATACCGTAGATGATTTCTTTGCCAAGCTCTTCAGCTCAGAAACCAACTTCTTTTTGTCGCTAGATACCATATATTTTGGCGCAAAGTTTCCTTCAACATCTACACCCAATTCTTTGTCCGGTAAATCCGAAACGTGACCATAACTGGACACCACTTTAAAGTCTGAACCAAGAAATTTTTCAATTGTTTTAGCCTTTGCAGGTGACTCAACAATAACTAGATTTTTTGCCATGTGTTTGTATGAAATCGCAAGCAAAAGTAGTAGATTTATTTTTGAACTTGCAAAAATCTTAATGGATCTGACCTATAAACAAATTAAAAAATGGGTTTTATTGTTGTTATAAATGAGCTATTTTAGCTGGGTGTTTTCAAGACTTTTCCCCATATTCAAAACCTTAACAGGTTATAACAAGGCGTTGTTTTTAAATGACCTAACTTCCGGTATTACAGTTGCTGTTCTTGTCGTTCCTCAAGCAATGGCATATGCTATCATTGCAGGGCTCCCCCCAATCTATGGGCTCTATGCAGCACTCATTCCCCAACTCATCCACGGACTCATGGGAACCTCTCGCCATCCCGCCGTGGGCCCTGTTGCGCTTGACTCATTACTGGTAGCTGTTGCCATCGGATCGCTGTCGCTGACTGGAATTGAAAACATTGTTACTGCTACCCTATTTATGGCAATGACCGTGGGGGCACTTCAAATTCTTATGGGCGTACTTCATATGGGGATTCTAACAAATTATTTGTCTCGGCCTGTAATTAGCGGCTTTACTTCAGCTGCTGCAATCATCATAGGTCTGAGTCAAGTAAAACATATTTTAGGCATTGATATTTCTTCATCAAATAAAATTCAAAAGGTTTTAGGAGCTATTTTTCAGAACTTCGAAAACATCAACCCCGTCACCCTTCTTGTAGGCGCTAGTGCCATGACCCTAATATTGATTTCTAAAAAATATTTTAAAAAACTACCCTCCGCACTTGTTGTTACTTTTTTTGGAATCCTCTTAATGAAACTCACAAGATGGGATCTACACGGGGTGGATATTGTTGGGTCTGTGCCAGCAGGGTTGCCGAGTTTTTATCTTCACACCGTGTCTATTGATTTGTTCAAGGATATCTTCCCCTATGCACTCACATTGGCGGTGATTGGCTACATGGAAATTGTCTCTATTACCAAAGAACTCGAAGAAAAAGAAGAAAAATATGACCTAAAGTCAAATCAAGAGCTCATTGCACTTGGAAGTGCAAATTTTATAGGGTCGTTTTTTCAATCCTTCCCAGTTTCTGCAAGTTTTTCGCGGTCGGCTGTCAAGTTTCAAGCAGGAGCGAAAACAGGAATGTCCGCCATTATTACTTCAGCTCTCGTTGGACTAACCCTATTGTTCTTCACCTCTCTATTTTATTTTCTTCCCATTGCGGTACTTGCAGGAATCATTATGGTTGCTGCTTTTCACTTGATCAATGTCCGTTATGCAATAGAGTTGTTTAAAACACGTAAAGACGAGTTTTATCTTTTGATCGTCACTTGTTTATTGACATTGGTTGTTGGAATTGTCCAAGGCATGGTCATCGGGGTTTTACTTTCATTATTGCTCATGGTCATTAGAACTTCTAACCCTCACTATGCAATTTTGGCAAGAGTTTCCGGAACAAAGTACTACAAAAACATTTCTCGTTTTGAAAGCAATATTGATGCAGACAATGATTTGCTCATATTGCGATTCGATGCGCAACTCTTTTTTGGGAATCGTGATTATTTTAGAAAGGTTATCATGGAAGAAGTTCAGAAAAAAAAGCAGTTAAAAGGATTTGTGCTTGTTGCGCGTGGAATAACGTACATTGATAGTAGTGGGCTTAGTACCCTGAGTGTTATCACAAAGTGGTTTCAAGAAAGAGATATTCTTTTTATGATCGCTGGCGCTATTGGACCAACCCGTGATGTTCTACAAAAAAGCAAGCTCACGAAACTCATCAAAGAGGAAAATTTGTTTGCAAAAACTGCTGATGCTGTGGATTTCTTTAAAGGGCAAGTGACACCAACAAATGTGCAAAAAGAAATTGCACGGCAAACAAACGAATAACAGTAAAATTTTAGAAAGCAAATGAATTGGATTTTTGAACCATGGCCTTGGTATATCGGCGGACCTTTGATTGCACTTGTCATGCTTTTACTTCTCTTGAGTGAAAAAAAGTTTGGAATGTCATCAAACTTAAGAACAATCTGCGCAGCACTTGGTGCTGGAAAATCAACACCTTTTTTTGACTATAACTGGAAGGATCAACAATGGAATTTGGTGGTAATTACAGGGGCTTTAGTCGGTGGATTCATCGCTGCAAATTATATGTCAAATCAAGCGATTGTCACGCTTCACCCCGACGTGGTTTCCCAATTGCACGGAATGGGGATTCAGGATGCAGGAAAGGCATATATGCCAGAAAAATTATTTGGAGACACTTCTTGGACAGACGGGAAAGTGCTTTCAATTCTTGCACTAGGTGGATTTCTCGTTGGTTTTGGGGCTCGCTATGCAGGCGGCTGTACATCCGGACATGCAATATCGGGTCTGAGTAATCTTCAATTACCTTCCGCTATTGCCGTGGTCGGATTTTTTGTCGGCGGGATCATTATGAATCACTTTTTAATCCAATTTCTTCTATGAAAACGATACTTTACTTTTTTATTGGAATTCTCTTTGGAATTACATTGTTCAAATCTGAAGCCGCTTCTTGGTTTCGTATCTATGAAATGTTCCAATTCAAGTCATTTCATATGTACGGGATTATCGGATCAGCATTATGTTTAGGAATCATAATTACACAAAGCATTAAGCGGACAATGATCAAATCTTTTTTTGGCCAACCCCTCGTTATCAAGGACAAAGAAAAAAGCGTGAAAAGCAACCTTTATGGAGGAGTCTTTTTTGGTCTTGGCTGGGCACTGGTCGGAGCATGTCCTGGGCCAATATTTGTACTGTTGGGAGCAGGGTATTTTCCCATTCTGGTCTTGCTCTTCTTTGCGACTTTAGGGACCTATGTATATGGGAAAATCAAGGATCGTTTACCACACTAAAGTAAGACAGTGGGCGTTTTAAAGGCTATACTGACAAAATGTCGGTATTTTTGTACCTTTGTCTCCGTTGATACCAAAATTAGTTATGGGTTACACTAAAAGTGAACATATTAAAAATCCTAACCAGTACAATGGCGAAGTCGTTGATGCTCCAATTCCGCATCAAAGCGCAAAGAAAATGTACATCGAGAGCTACGGCTGCCAGATGAATTTTTCGGACAGTGAAATAGTTGCCTCTATTTTAGGCAAAGTGGGTTATGCCACGACCAATGAGCTTGAAGACGCTGATCTGGTACTTGTCAACACATGCTCAATACGTGAAAAAGCAGAGCAAACCGTCAGAAAACGATTAGAGAAATTCAACAGCGTTAAGAAAAGTAATCCCACACTAAAAGTTGGTGTTTTGGGATGTATGGCTGAACGTTTAAAAGCTAAGTTTCTAGAGGAAGAAAAAATCGTTGACTTAGTCGTTGGACCTGATGCCTACAAAGACCTTCCTAGCTTAGTGCAAGAGGTAGAGGCAGGAAGAGATGCTGTAAACGTCATTTTGTCCAAAGAGGAAACCTATGGAGACATTCGCCCTGTTCGTCTTCAAACCAATGGGGTAACCGCATTTGTTTCGATCACAAGAGGATGTGACAATATGTGTACGTTTTGTGTTGTTCCTTTTACAAGAGGACGAGAACGTAGCCGTGACCCAAAAAGCATCATCAATGAAATTAATGATCTAGCTGCTAGAGGGTATAAAGAAATAACCCTGCTCGGCCAAAATGTCGATAGCTATTTGTGGTATGGTGGGGGTCCAAAAAAAGACTTTAACAAAGCATCTGATTTGCAAAAGAAAACAGCAATAAAATTTCATCAATTACTAGCGATGGTCGCTGTAGAACAACCCCATATGCGTGTTCGATTTTCAACATCTAATCCGCAAGACATGACCTTGGACGTACTGCATGTGATGAGCAAACACAAAAATATTTGTAATTACATCCATCTGCCTGTTCAATCAGGGAGTGATCGTGTTCTCAAGGAAATGAATCGTCAACATACAAGGGGCGAGTACATAGAGCTCATCGATCATGTTCGGAAAATTTTACCCGACTGCGGAATCTCTCAAGACATGATTAGTGGTTTTCCCAACGAAACTGAAAAAGACCACCAAGACACTTTGAGTTTGATGGAATATGTTAAATACGACTTTGGTTTTATGTTTATGTATTCTGAGCGTCCAGGAACACCCGCAGCAAAAAAACTTGCAGACAATATTCCTGAAGTTGACAAAAAACGACGTTTACAAGAAATTGTTGCTTTACAACAAGAACACAGCTTTTACAGAACACGTGAGTTTGTTGGTAAGGTTGTGGAAGTTCTTATTGAAAAAGAATCGAAAAAATCAACCGAACATTGGAGTGGTCGTAATCCGCAAAATACAGTGGTGGTCTTTCCAAAAGAAAACTATAAAATTGGCGATTTTGTGCAAGTGAAAATCGAGGATTGCACCTCTGCCACCTTACTTGGAAAAGCTATTTGATGATGGATAAAATTCAGTCTATAAAGCAACGTTTTGAGATTATTGGCAATGACCCGCAGTTAAATCGTGCCATTGGTAAGGCAATACGAGTAGCTCCCACTGATATTTCGGTTTTGGTAACAGGTGAAAGTGGGGTCGGAAAGGAAAGCATTCCTCGGATTATTCATCAAGTTTCCACGCGAAAACACGGCAAGCATATTGCCGTAAACTGTGGTGCAATTCCTGAAGGAACCATTGACTCCGAGCTGTTCGGACACGAAAAAGGTGCTTTTACGGGTGCTACTTCAGCGAGAAGCGGGTACTTTGAAGAAGCAAACGAAGGGACTATTTTTCTGGACGAGGTTGGAGAACTACCAATGACCACTCAGGTTCGTTTATTGAGAGTTTTAGAAAATGGGGAGTTTATAAAAGTTGGATCTTCAAAAGTTCAAAAAACAAATGTTAGAATCGTGGCAGCGACTAACTTGAATATGCCAAAGGCCATTCAACAAGGAAAGTTTCGCGAAGACTTATTCTACAGACTAAGTACAGTAGAGATTGTACTGCCTCCTCTTCGTGAACGCAATGCAGACATTCACTTACTGTTTCGCAAGTTTGCAGCAGACTTTGCGCAAAAATATAAGATGCCAACCGTTCGACTTGATGAACAAGCTCAACGTTTTCTTGAACGGCAACAATGGCACGGAAACATCAGGCAACTTCGTAATGTGGCCGAACAACTCTCTGTTTTGGAACAAGATCGCGCCATTAGCGGAGAAGTACTTCGTTCGTATCTTCCAGATCAAGACACACGCCTTCCGGCAGTCGTGAACACGGGCTCTGATAGAAGTGGTGATTTTAGTTCAGAACGGGAAATTTTATACAAGGTTCTTTTCGATATGAAAGCAGATTTAAATGACTTAAAAAAACTCACGTTAGAGCTGATGAATTCTTCAAATGCCGATCAAGTTCGGACAAAAAACGAAGGGCTTATTCAAAAAATATATGGTAGTGACCAGGAGCAGCCAGAACGTTTAATAACACACAAGCCTGAGCCTACGCATTATTCGCAAAGAATTGACGATAAATACGACTTTGCAGAAGAAGCTCAAGAAGAAGAAACCCTTAGTTTACTCGATAAAGAATTGGAACTCATTATCAAGGCGCTCGAACGAAACAAAGGTAAAAGAAAAGCAGCAGCTGATGAGCTTGGTATTTCAGAACGCACTCTGTATCGAAAAATTAAACAATTTGATATCGAATTGTAATGAAAAAAATACTACTTCTACTTATTGTTGTCTTGTTCGCCGATTGCAAGTTTTACTCTTTTACTGGCGCATCTATCCCTGAAAATGCCGAAACTGTCCAAGTCAATTTGTTTGTTAACAATGCTGCAAACTCAATTGGCTCAACTTTTGAGTCCGGTTTAGATCGCGATTTCACCAACGCAATGCAAGAAGTTTTATTAAATCAAACAAACCTACAACTGGCAGGTGTAAACGGTGACTTGATATACGAGGGAGAAATTGAAGAATACCGTGTTACGCCCACTACAGCGACAGCGCAGCAAACCGCTGCACAAAATAGATTGACAATAACAATTAATATTCGTTACATTAACACAAATAATGAGGACGATAATTTTGAAAAACGATTTTCTCATTTTTTCGATTTTCCTGACACCTCACAACTTCAGAGCGTAAAAGCAGAAGCCCATGAAGAAATTTTTGAACGAATCACACAAGACGTGTTTAACGAATCGCTAGCGAAATGGTAGCAAATCGTTCTACAATAAGTCAAGTAAAAAACATGGCGAAAGCATCGCCAGAAGCTGCCTTAAAAAAAGTTGAGGCCCTGATAAAAAATTATCCTTACTTTTTAGCAGTTCGTGTGATAGAACTCGATATTCTTAAGCAGTTGAACCACAAAAGCTATAAAAAGGCACTTCGCAATTGTGCCCTACAAACGAGCCACAGGAGTGTGCTATATGAACACTTACATAATCTGTCAAAGCAGGGTTCAGAAGTTAAAAAAATCTTATCCCATCCTTCAGAAGAAAACATACATTCTTTTTTGCATTGGCTAGAACTCGTTGACGAGGCGACTGCAGAAAGGGTCCCATCAAAATTCGATTGGATTGATGATTTTTTAGCACAGAACCCTAAAATCTCTTCTCAAGGTTCAAAGGCAAAAAAAGAAGATTTGACCAAAAAACAGAATTTGGCAACAAACGAAATCATGACAGAAACACTAGCGCATTTATATTGGAAACAAAAAAAGTATGCCGAAGCCAAAAGTGCGTTTAAAATCCTGTCTTTGAAATATCCAGAAAAAAGTGGTTTATTTGCAGACCAAATTAAACAAATAGAATCCGAATTATCTGGTAAATAACAATATGAGTACTTTTTCAATTTTTATCACCCTAATCATCATAGTATCATTTTTATTGGTTTTAGTTATTATGGTACAAAATCCAAAAGGAGGTGGTCTTTCCTCTTCGTTTGGTGGTGGTGGGCAGCAAATGGGTGGTGTTCAAAAAACAACTGACTTTTTGGATCGTAGCACATGGGCACTGGCTACACTGTTACTACTGCTTATTTTATTGTCCAATTCTATGATTTCTCGACCTGGAACTCTTGAAGATTCAAGCTTGTTGAACAACGAAGAAACAGAAACAATTATTCCTGAGGAAATTCCTGAAGAATTGCCTGAAGTTCTTCCAGAAGATCTGCCTGAACAGTAATCACCCATTGTCAATACCTTCATAAAGTAATGTCATAATGTCATCTGTTGGCAGTTGAATACACAAAAAATTTGCTGTGGCACGATTCATGTTTTGTTTTTTAAAAATTAATTATAGATGAGTAAATTAAATATTAAACCCTTAGCTGATCGTGTGGTCGTAACACCCCTTGAAGCTGAAACAAAAACTGCATCAGGTATTATCATTCCCGATTCTGCAAAAGAAAAGCCTCAAAAAGGAACTATAGTCGCTGTCGGACCTGGTACCAAAGACGACCCAATTACTGTTCAAGTTGGAGATACTGTTCTTTATGGAAAATATTCTGGAACTGAACTCAAACTTGATGGTGGAGATTATTTAATTATGCGCGAAAGCGATATTCTTGCAATTGTTTAAAATAAAATAAAAATGGCAAAAGATATTCAATTTGATGTACAAGCCCGTGAAGGTCTCAAAAGAGGCGTTGACGCATTGGCAAATGCTGTAAAAGTGACTTTAGGACCTAAAGGAAGAAATGTAATTATTGACAAGTCTTTTGGTGGCCCTCAAGTGACCAAAGATGGCGTTACTGTAGCAAAAGAAATTGAGCTAGAGGATGCACTCGAGAATATGGGTGCGCAAATGGTGAAAGAAGTAGCTTCAAAAACAAATGACCTTGCTGGTGACGGAACAACAACCGCTACAATTCTTGCGCAAGCAATTGTTCGTGAGGGATTGAAAAATGTCGCTGCTGGGGCCAACCCAATGGATTTAAAACGTGGGGTTGATAAAGCTGTTGAAGCAATCGTTGCAAACCTAAACAAACAAGCCGTACAGGTTGGTAACTCATCCGAAAAGATCAAACAAGTTGCTTCGATTTCCGCCAACAACGATGAAGCGATTGGGGCACTCATTACAAAAGCTTTTGAAAAAGTCGGAAAAGAAGGCGTTATAACTGTCGAAGAAGCAAAAGGAACAGATACCTATGTAGATGTTGTTGAAGGAATGCAGTTTGACCGTGGTTATCTCTCTCCTTATTTTGTGACTGACTCTGAAAAAATGGAAGCTGACCTAGAAAGCCCATATATTCTTCTCTATGACAAAAAAATCTCCACGATGAAAGACTTGCTTCCTGTTCTTGAGCCTGTTGCTCAGTCTGGAAAGCCACTCATCGTAGTTGCTGAAGATGTTGATGGAGAGGCATTAGCCACTCTAGTTGTCAACAAACTCCGAGGTACTTTGAAAATTGCAGCTGTAAAAGCACCTGGCTTTGGTGATCGTCGAAAAGCTATGCTAGAAGACATTGCTATCCTCACTGGAGGAACTGTAATATCTGAAGAGCGTGGGTTCACACTGGAAAATACTACCATCGAAATGTTGGGGACAGCCGAAAAAGTGACCATAGACAAAGACAACACAACAATCGTAAATGGTGCGGGAGACAGTGAAAACATTAAAGCACGTGTAAACCAAATAAAAGCACAGATCGAATCAACGACCTCTGATTACGATAAAGAGAAACTACAAGAACGCCTCGCCAAGTTGGCTGGCGGTGTTGCTGTTCTCTACGTTGGCGCAGCATCTGAAGTTGAAATGAAAGAAAAGAAAGATCGTGTTGATGATGCGTTACATGCCACACGTGCTGCCGTTGAAGAAGGTATCGTTTCAGGTGGTGGTGTTGCATTACTGAATGCACGTAAAGTAATCGATAAAATCAAAACAGAAAATGCTGACGAAGCTACGGGTAGTCAAATTGTGTTTAACGCAGTTGAAGCGCCGTTGCGAACTATCGTGACAAACGCTGGTGGCGAAGGCTCTGTAGTTGTTTCTAAAGTCGAAGAGGGTGATGCCAATTTTGGATATGATGCCAAATCTGAAACTTATGTCGATATGCAAGAAGCTGGAATCATTGATCCAAAAAAGGTTACTCGTGTAGCCCTGGAAAATGCAGCTTCTGTAGCAGGTATGGTACTCACAACGGAGTGCGCACTTGTAGATATAAAAGAAGACACCCATGCTGCAGCTCCCCCAATGGGAGGTGGTATGCCAGGAATGATGTAAATTAAATCTCTGCCCCTCACGGGGCAGTTTTTTTTTATTATGGCACACGCCCATTTATTAAAGCAAATAGAGACTGTGCTTAAAGCCTCATCCGATCAGGAGAAAGGGTTGCATTTTATTTGCCAATTGCTACATGACAATCTCGACAACTTTGATTGGGTGGGCTACTACCTACACAGTCACAACAAAAAAGAATTGGTTTTAAAAACCTATGTTGGCGATCCCACAGACCACACTCATATACCATTTGGAAAAGGAATTTGCGGACAGGTTGCGCTGAGCAATGAGAGTTTTATCGTCGATGATGTGACCACCCAAGACAATTATATTTCTTGTAGCATCAATGTGAAATCCGAAATTGTAGTCCCTTTATTTATCAATGGTCAGAATAAAGGTCAAATCGATATTGACTCAAACAAAGCAAAGGCTTTTACTGACCAAGATGCCGATTTTTTAACCAAGGTAAATCGCCTTGTTGCCCTCTATTTATTTTAGTCAGTAAACATAGACTCATTTACGCTTGAAAATTGCTATTTTTGCACACTATTCAGCGTCTATGGAAAATACAATCCACATAAAATCTGCCTTAATCTCTGTTTTTGATAAAAATGGATTAGACCCTATTGCCGAAAAATTACATGCTCTTAGCGTAAAAATATATTCTACTGGCGGGACTGCAGACCATATTGAGTCCTTGGGAATTGAGGTAATACGTGTTGAATCCATAACCGATTACCCTTCCATATTGAGTGGACGCGTAAAAACACTACACCCCAAAGTATTTGGTGGGATTTTAAACCGACGAAGCAACGATAATGACCAAAAGGAACTTCAAAATTATGAGATTCCATCCATTGACTTAGTGATTGTTGACTTATATCCTTTTGAGGAAACAGTGGCATCTGGAGGTACGGAGCAAGAAATTATCGAAAAGATTGACATTGGAGGCATTGCCCTCATTCGAGCAGCAGCAAAAAATTATACAGATGTTGTTTGTGTCGCATCGAAATCTGAATACAAACTTTTACTATCCCTATTAAAAGATCAAAATGGAGTGTTTTCGATTGAGCAAAGAAAGTATTTTGCAAAACATTCATTTAATATTTCCTCACATTACGACAGTGCCATTTTTAATTACTTTGATGATGATTCTTCAGCTCTGAAATTGAGTGTGCAAAAAGGACATCAATTGAGGTATGGTGAGAATCCACACCAAGAAGGTTTTTTCTTCGGTGACTTAGAACAGCTTTTTGATAAGCTAAATGGCAAAGAGCTCTCCTATAATAACTTACTGGACATCGATGCTGCAATTAATCTTATGGAGTCTTATGAGGGAGGAAGGCCAACCTTTGCAATTCTAAAGCACAATAATGCTTGCGGCTTAGCAACAAGAGAAAAGTTAAGTGAAGCATATGCTGCTGCTCTAGCTGGTGATCCGATTTCTGCCTTTGGCGGAGTTCTTATCACCAACCGTCCAATCGATTTAGAAACTGCACGACAAATTCACGAATTGTTTTGTGAAGTTGTCATTGCACCAGGATTTGATGAAAAAGCATTGACCCTACTTAAGAATAAAAAAAATCGCATCTTATTGATGCAAAAAACCAGTACACATAACGTGAAGTTGATCAGAAGTTGCTTAAACGGATATCTCGTGCAAGATAAAGATCAGGTTAACGACAATGAAAAGATGTTGCAAGTCGCAACATCGAGACAACCCACCGCAGATGAAATCGAAGATTTATTATTTGCTTCCAACATCTGTAAAAACACAAAGTCAAATACAATCGTTTTGGCAAAAGGTCTTCAGTTGTTGGCGTCTGGCACAGGACAAACATCTCGTGTTGACGCCTTAAAACAAGCCATTAAAAAAGCAGAGACATTTGGTTTTGATTTGGACGGTGCGGTCATGGCTAGTGATGCTTTTTTTCCTTTCCCTGATTGTGTGGAAATTGCTCACAAAGCAGGAATCAAAGCTGTCATCCAACCAGGTGGCTCAATTAAAGATCAACTCAGTATTGACTATTGTAAATCAAATGAGATAGCAATGGTGATGACAGGGGTGCGTCATTTCAAACATTAATTCGTATAATTACACTTTAAAAGTCAGTTTATTATGGGGTTTTTTGACTTCTTAACCGAAAATATTGCAATCGATTTAGGTACTGCAAACACCTTAATTATTCATAATGACAACGTAGTTGTTGATAGTCCTTCGATAGTAGCACGGGATCGGGTTACGAATAAAATCATAGCAGTTGGTCACGAAGCAGCCCTGATGCAAGGGAAAACTCACGAAAACATCAAAACAATTCGTCCGCTTAAAGATGGAGTCATTGCTGACTTTGATGCTTCTGAGCAGATGATTAGTATGTTTATTAAAAATATTCCTGCACTCAAAAAAAGGTTTTTTACACCTGCTCTCCGAATGGTCATTTGCATCCCGTCAGGAATCACTGAAGTTGAAATGAGAGCTGTACGAGAGTCTGCAGAGCGTGTAAACGGAAAAGAAGTTTACCTCATTCACGAACCTATGGCGGCGGCTATTGGGATAGGTGTGAACATCATGCAGCCCAAAGGAAACATGATTATTGACATTGGAGGAGGAACGACAGAAATTGCTGTAATTGCTCTCTCTGGAATTGTCTGCGACAAGTCTGTTAAAGTTGCGGGTGATGTATTTACAAACGACATTATTTACTACATGCGAACACAACACAACTTATATGTTGGTGAGCGCACTGCTGAGCGTGTGAAAATATTGATTGGATCTGCTTTGGAAGAATTAGAAAATCCACCTGAAGACATGACCGTTCAGGGAAGGGACTTGCTAACAGGTAAACCAAAAGAAACTGTGATTTCTTATCGTGAAATTGCAAAAGCGTTAGATAAGTCTATCATCAGAATTGAAGATTCTGTTATGGAAACTCTTTCACAAACACCTCCCGAATTGGCTGCGGACATCTATAACACAGGTGTGTATCTAGCTGGCGGTGGCTCAATGCTTCGAGGACTCGATAAAAGATTATCTCAAAAAACAGATCTTCCCATTTTTATCGCCGAAGATCCCTTGCGAGCTGTTGTTCGTGGGACCGGAATTGCGCTTAAAAATATCGAGCAATACAAAACAGTACTTGTTAAATAGCTGAATTATGCAGCAGCTAGTCAATGCCATTATTCAATTTCGTAACGGCTTGGTCTATTTACTATTGCTGTCCTGTAGTATTTATCTTTTACAACAGCAAAGTGCATACCACAGGAGTCTAATTGCAAAATCAGGAATTGTAATTGGTTCGCGACTCAATAGCATGGTTTCTTCGGGCACAACCTACTTGCAACTCAGAGAATTAAACGATCGTCTTATCATAGAAAACAAGATTCTTCTAGACCAATTACTGAAAACTCAAAATAAATTCCAAGTCTTAGATTCTTTACACTTCAAAGCTATACCGGCACAGGTAATAAGAAATGGATTTTTAAATAGTTACAACTATATCACAATTCGTGGCGGTCAAAAGCAAGGAATTCTTCCTGAAATGGGGATCGTCACTGCAAAGGGGATTGTGGGTGTCGTGCAGTTTGTCGAAAAGCGATACGCGCAAGTCATTTCAATTCTCAATAAAGACTTACAAATTAATGCCAAATTGAAAAACAGTAATCACTTTGGTAGCTTAGTTTGGTCAGGAAAAGATGCATCAAAAATGGATCTATTGGATGTACCAAAGACAGCGAACGTTAAAGAAGGTGACACCATACATACAGGTGGCATGTCCGTCATATTTCCTCCCGATCTACCAATCGGATATGTTTCGTCTTTTTACAGTGAATCTACTTCTAATTTTTATGACATTGAAGTCACCCTTTTTCAGGACATGACAAACTTAAGTACTGTTTATGCCATTCATTATCCACAGGCAGAAGAAATTAATTCCGTTCAAAAGTCAACAAATGAATAGTAAGTCTTACGCATTTATTGCCTACTTTTTACTGTTGCCCGGACTTCAGGTTTTGGTGTTCAATCAATTTGATTTGGGAACTCAACTTGTTCCTCATGTTTACCTTCTTTTTTTAATTTTTTACCCAAGCAATGCTGAGCAAACCATTTTTTTGGTTGTTGCTTTTTTCTTTGGACTATATATAGATATCCTCCATTCAACAATGGGGCTTCATGCCGCTGCCTGTCTGACTGCTGCCTTTTTACGCCCTACAATCACGACATCTGTATTTGGAAAGAATCATGGCTATGTGAGCATCCGACTAAATCAAACGCCATTTGTAGCACTGTCTGCATACACGCTAAATTTGGTGCTCGTTCACCACTTGATCTACTATGTAATCGGGGTTTCAAGTTGGGCGCAATGGCTTTCGATAATAAAACAATTTATTTTCGGTAGCCTCTACTCCCTTTTATTTTTAATTGCAATTATGTTTTTGTTTCGAACTAAAAAGTGATGCGAAAAAACCTTCTTTACATACTTGTCATTGGCAGTGGTGTCATTTTCTCAATACGCCTTTTTAGTTTACAAGTTTCCAGTTCAGATTATGAAAGCATGTCTCTTCAAAATTCGGTCTTACGCGAATATATATATCCAGAACGCGGCTATATTTATGATCGAAATGGAAAGCTGATAGTTGAAAATCAACCAACCTATGATTTGATGGTTGTTCCGAGGCAACTTCGCAAAATTGACACCATAGAGTTTTGCAATCTTTTGAAGATTACCAAAACAATGCTACGTAAAAAAATCAAGGAAGCTAAAACATATTCCACCCGAAAACCATCTGTTTTTCTCGCTCAACTGTCCAAAAGCGATTATGCAGCGCTACAAGAGAAACTTTGGAAATACCATGGTTTTTATGTGCAAAAAAGAGCCGCGCGTAAATATAACTCCTATTCAGCATCTAACATTCTAGGATATATTAGTGAAGTGAATCGTTTTGATATCAGTAAAGATCCGTATTATCAATCGGGAGAGCTCATCGGGCGACAAGGTATTGAAAAGACCTATGAAAAAATCTTACGTGGCGTAAAAGGTGTTCGTTATTCACAACGCGATAAGTTCAATCGAGTGATTGGGCCTTATCAAAAAGGTGAATTAGACACCTTACCTACTCAGGCACAAAATCTCTATTTAACCATTGATATAGCTCTTCAAGAATATGGGGAAAAACTACTACAAAACAAACGTGGAGGGATTATTGCCATTGAGCCAGCAACTGGAGAAATACTGATGAATGTAAGTACTCCTACATATAGCCCAAACCTGTTGGTCGGTAGAGAACGTTCCAAGAACTTTGTGCTATTAAAAAATGACACTCTTAATCGGCCATTATTTGACAGAGGGCTACAAGGACAATATCCTCCAGGATCTCCATTCAAATTGGTCAATGCATTAGTCGCTTTGCAAGAAAAGGCAATTACTCCAAGATTTCGTGTGCTATGTAACGAAGGTCATTATTATGGAAGAAATGACTTTATGAAATGTCATTGCTCTATTGGCACACGGAACAGACTCAATAGCGGCATCTATAACTCATGTAACACCTATTTTGCAACAGTGTATCGAAAAACGATCGACGGATATGATGATCCCAAAAAGGGAATGAATGTTTGGAGCGATCATGTCAAAAGTTTTGGTATGGGCAACTTCCTTGGCTATGATCATCCGACAGGTCAAAAAGGATTTATTCCTAACGCTGCTTATTATGATTATTGGTACCCCAATCAGCGATGGGCAGCTACGACTTCGATTTCGAATGCGATTGGTCAAGGAGAAGTGCTGACGACTCCTGTTCAGCTGGCCAATATGACAGCTACAATTGCGAATAGAGGTTACTACTATAAGCCACATTTTGTCAAAAGATTTGAAAGAGATTCGATTGCGAAAAAATTTAGAGAACGAAATTACACAACCATCGACTCCATTCACTTTGAGCCTGTCATTGAGGGCATGGCAAATGTGGTAAAATGGGGAACAGCACGTGTAGCACGAGTTCCAGGCATAGAAGTCTGCGGAAAAACAGGAACGGTTGAGAACTTTGTGAAGATTAACGGTGAGCGTGTTCAATTGACAGACCATTCTATGTTTGTTGCCTTTGCTCCTCGCGAAAACCCAAAAATTGCAGTTGCTGTTTTTGTTGAAAATGGGTATTGGGGCGGACGATGGGCAGCGCCAATTGCTAGCTTAGTCATTGAAAAATATCTCAAAGAAAATGTGAGGAGAACCTATTTGGAGAATCGTATGATCAACGGAAGTTTATTGGACGAGTATTTAAAACCATTGAGTGACAAACCATTTCAAATCAATGAATAACAAGTATCTTTTAAAGTTTGATTGGTATACCTTTTTGGTATATTGCGCATTGGTTAGCATCGGATTGACTAACATTTACTCAACAGGACACAGTCAGGAAGAAAATATGTTTTCATTAGGTCATACTTTTGGGAAACAATTGTTTTTTAGCGCACTCGGAATTTTAGTCATTTTTTTCGTCCAATTTACTAGAGTAAAAGTATATGAACGCTACTCAAGTATCTTCTACCTCATCGTTTTGGTTTTATTGGTCGGATTATTTGTTTTTGGCAATGAAGTTTCGGGTGCTAAATCATGGTATTCAGTCGCAGGATTCAGCTTTCAACCTGCAGAGCTTGCCAAGGTTGTAACAGCATTGGTATTAACCAAACATCTTAGTGAGATTAATACCGATTTAAGGAATATATCTCATCAAATTACTGCATTTATACTCATTTTGATTCCTGCCATCCTCATACTTCCGCAGCCCGACCCAGGAAGTACTGTTGTGTTTCTAAGTTTTTTATTGGTTTTACACACCGAAAAATTGCCGTCAAGGTATATACTCGTCTTTTGTGGCGTGGTCATCTTATTTATCATCACATTACTCATTGGACACAACTTGACGACTTATGTCGTCATTACAATTGCAGTAATTTACATCATCGGCATGAGAAACAAAAAAAGAAGGAAAGTCTTCTTGCCAACCATTTTAGTTGTTCTACTCGCTTCAGGTTTCATCCAATCGGTGGATTATGTTTTTGAGAACGTTTTTGAACAACGTCACCGCGACCGATTTAATATTGTTCTAGGAAGGGAAGTTGACACGCAAGGGATTGGGTATAATATTAACCAATCACAGATCGCAATTGGATCTGGAGGAATGTTTGGCAAAGGGTTCCTTGAGGGCACGCAAACAATGGGGAATTTTGTTCCTGAACAACAAACCGACTATATTTTCACTACTGTTGGAGAGGAGTGGGGGTTTGTAGGCACATTTTTTGTGATCGTGCTTTTTATGGTGTTAATGTTACGAATTTTGTTCACCTCAAAAAGACAAAAAAACAAGTTCAGTCGTATATATTGCTACAGTGTAGTTTCTCTGATTTTTGCGCATTTTAGCATCAATCTAGGCATGGTGCTAGGGCTTCTTCCTACCATTGGTATTCCATTGCCTTTTTTAAGCTATGGAGGGTCAAATTTACTAGCTTTTAGTCTTTTACTGGGTATTTACTTAAAGCTTGATGCTAATCGAGTCAACGAGTGGTAATTAGTTTTTGATAGGGTCGTAATAGTCTCGTAAAGTATTCCCTAAAATCATAAACGAGCTAACAAGTAACATGATGGCTAAACCTGGGATTAAGGCCATATAGGGCTTGCCCATGACAAGAAACTGATAGTGATCTTTGATCATTGTTCCCCAAGTTGGTATTGGTGGTTGGGCTCCAATACCCAAAAAACTCAAACCACTTTCCACAAGTATAGCAGCCGCAAAGTTTGAAGCAGTAATCACCACCAGAGGGCCGAGTGCGTTGGGAAGAATATGACGAAAGAGAGTCCTAAAAGATGAAAAGCCTAAAACTCGAGTAGCGATCACAAATTGACGATTCTTAAGCGTGATGACTTGTCCGCGAACAATCCGAGCCACCTCAACCCACATCGTTAGTCCAACAGCGATAAAAACCTGCCAAAATCCCTTCCCAAGTGCGACAGAAATCGCAATCACCAGTAGTAGTGTTGGTATCGACCAAGTAACATTAATAATCCACATAACGACCTTATCAATTGTACCTCCATAATATCCTCCTAAACTGCCGAGAAAAAGACCAACCAGAAGGGAAATCAATACGGCAACAAATCCAATAGAGAGAGATACGCGTGTTCCAATTAGCAACCTGCTCAGCACGTCTCGTCCAAACAAATCCGTACCCAATAAAAATTTCTTAGTCGTGATATAGTTAGATAATAGCGCTGACTTCGTCGTCGATTTTGGAAAAGAATGTAATGGAATCCACTCCTTTTTACCGGGTGTGTCAAAGTTAAAATGCTCAATCCACAAGCCATCTTGCTCTATTATAAAAGAAGATATCGGAAAGTAAACTCCTGGGTTGGGATCGCCATAGAAGAGGTTTTTGAGCGACTTATTTATTTGACGATCATCTACTGGAATATGAAGCATTTGAACTTCAAATCCGGGAGGCTGAGAGTGAATAGAAAGGTGCATTTGATTTGCATTGACCGATTTGTCTGGTGCAATGACATAGGCAAAAATAGATACTAAAAGACAGAGGGAAATATAGGACAACGCAAAAAAACCACCTGAATGATACAACAACGTTTTGATGGTTATTTTTCGCAAATACAGTACTATTTATTTTCTTACAATTGATTCATTCTCAAATAAACCAATCTTAAGCTCATCTAAAATATTTACAGCTTCTTCGATATAAATGTCACTCGATAGGTTTGAAAACCAACGCTCTCTTTTCTCACGAAAAGCTTTTTCTTCAGAAATACGTTTTTGCTCTCTTGGAGGCACTGTAAAGTCTAGATTGTTATTGTATTCCTTAATGTTATCAAAACGTTCAGCAAGTGTTCGGTCAGCCTCCAGTTCAGCAACGTAGTCGTGATACTTAAGTGAAATAATTTTATCTGCTTGACGTTCTTTTATCCACAGTGCATCTTCCTCGATTAGATCAAAAATAGGATGATTGTCTATTCGATTTTGACTGTTTTCGATAGTTTCATTGTAGTTGAGATAACCTTTCCATTGGGTGTAAGTCAACGGCGAAATTTGATCCCATGACAATGGATTGTCTTCATCTCTTTCGCCGACATCAACATAGCTGTATCGATCTGGCGCAACGACATCGCTCTTTACCCCTTCCAGTTGAGTTGAACCTCCATTAATTCTATAGAATTTGTCTGTAGTGATTTTCAAGGCGCCAAGATTTCCGTAAGTATTCTTGGTCAGGAAACGATTGAGGTCGACTACATTTTGTACAGTCCCTTTGCCAAAAGTTTGATAGCTTCCCAACACAATTGCTCGTTCATAATCTTGAAGCGCAGCGGCGAGAATCTCAGAAGCAGAAGCAGATAATTCATTCACTAAAATAACCATCGGACCATCCCATAACGTTTTGTTGTCTCGATCTTTTAAAACCTCCGTTTGGTTTGCTGTAGATTTTACCTGAACAATAGGGCCTTTATCAATAAAAAGACCCGCAATATCAACAACAGTTTGCAACGAGCCTCCTCCATTAAAGCGCAAATCTAGAACAAGTCCTTGCATGCCTGCTTCTTTAAGATTGATGATTTCTTGCTCGACATCATGTGCAGCATTTCGTTCTTTATAATCTTTAAAATCGACATAAAATTTAGGCAAGTGGATAAGTCCAAATTTTTGATCATTTCGATTAATCACAGTTGATCTCGCATAGGATTCTTCTAGCACAACTAGATCTCGTTGAACCGGGACAGTTTCGACTGTTCCGTCTACTTTTTTAATCGTCAAATGAACCAAGGTTCCTTTCGGACCTTTAATCAGCTTAATTGCATCATCTAAACGCATGGATCGAATGTCAACTGCCTCACCATTCTCTTGGCGAACCATTTGTATTTCATCACCCACCTCAATAAGTTGGCCTCGCCAAATGGGACCACCAGTAATAATGTCCACGATCTTAATCGCTTGGTCACGCTTGGATAATCGGGCACCTATACCTTCGAATTTGCCGGACATATTCATGTCAAAACGGTCTTTGTCATCAGGGTTATAGTAGTTGGTGTGTGGATCAAACTGTAAAACAAAAGCGTTTAGGTAAACATCTAGCCAATCTTTTCTTTCCAAATCATTCATAATATCAAAATAATCATCCATATTATTTTGAGTGACTTCGCGAGAAGCATCTTCCAATTCTTCCCAAGTTTTTGGTGTATAATCCGCATTCTTTTCAGCTTTTTTATCCTCCTCGATCACTTTGTCGTGTAAAATACCGAGTGTAGAAAGCTTTAGCTGTTGTCTCCATTTCTCTTTACGGGCTGATTGTGTTAATGGAAAACTTTGCTTTTTGTAATCAATATCATAAAACTCTTCAACCTCAAAATCAAAGGGAGTTGACAGTAAGGATTTGTACATCCCTTCAATTTCAGTCATTCGCAAAGCAAGGCGTTCGTGTGTGAGATTAAAAAAGGATAAATCCAACTCCCTCAATTGGTCGTCAATTTGGTTCATGTACTTTGAAAATTCTTTATAATCGCTTTCAAGAAAATATCGTTTTTGTCCATCCAAACTCTCAATATATGTATGAAAAATTTGGAGTGACATATCATCATTTAATGATTTAACATTAAAATGTCCTCGATCTAGAACGTACGAAATCAACTCAATAAGAAGACGGTCTTTATCAGAGCTAACAAACTCCTTTTTTGACAAAGGTGATGGCAGTATCGATGCAATAAAAAAGACGACAGCAAATAGGAAAACAATAAATGAGGCATTTTTTTTCATAAACAAAATCAATTGACGTAGGAACACGAATATAAGTATATATATTAATATTACGTAATATATCAATTGCAAGCGAGTCACAGGCAAATTGAAATGAGTATTTTTGTAAGGTTAGACAGCACTATGAGTAAAAAACCTTTGATTCTCGTTACAAATGACGACGGCATTAGCGCCCCGGGGCTTCGTACACTAATAAAGGTCATGAACACAATTGGAGATGTTGTGGTGGTCGCACCCGACAGCCCACAATCTGGCATGGGGCATGCCATAACCATAAACAGTACACTTCGTTGTACCAAAGTCAAATTTGATGATGGTCCACAGACAGAGTATTCATGTTCGGGAACTCCAGCAGACTGCGTGAAGCTCGGCGTTCATGAAATCCTAAAGTGCAAGCCAGATCTTTGTGTTTCTGGTGTAAATCATGGCTCAAATGCTGCAATCAATGTTATTTACTCTGGAACTATGAGTGCCGCCATAGAGGCCGGCATTGAGGGAATTCCAGCGATTGGATTCTCATTACTCGACTTCAGTTGGGATGCGGACTTCTCCTCAATAGAGTCGTATATATTGCAAATTACTCGCTCTGCATTAACGAATAAAATTCCAGAGAGCACCGTATTAAATGTAAACTTTCCAAAATGTAAAAAGGAAGATATTAAAGGAATTAAAATTTGTCGGCAAGCAAATGCATATTGGATTGAAGAATTTGACAAACGTCAAGATCCTATGGGAAAGGAATACTATTGGATGACGGGAGAGTTTATAAACGAAGATAAAGGAGAGGATACTGATATATGGGCATTGCAAAATGGTTATATTTCTGTTGTACCAACACAATTTGACTTGACTGCACATCATCAAATTCAAAAACTTAACTCATGGACTTTTTAAAAAAAATCAGTGCCGGACTTATGGGTTGGCTCTCAGGACTTGTAATCCCTTTTGGAACTCTTCTCCTCTTGGTCGAATATTCTATGGAAGGAAGTGCGCTCGATTCTATTCCAACTCTCTATGCTTATGATGAACTTGGCATATGGATTACTCTAGCTGTTTTGCCCAACTTGCTTCTGTTTTGGTTTTGGATTCGAAAAAAGAATACCCGTGCTTCTCAAGCAATACTTGGTGCTACTATCTTCTGGGCAATACTGTCATTAACACTCAAATTTGGCACATGAAGTATTATCTGATTGCGGGAGAAGCTTCTGGAGACTTGCATGGTGCCAACCTCATTGAGGCATTAAAAAAGAAAAATGCAGCTATAGAAATCCGTGCTTGGGGAGGAAGCAAAATGGAACGGAAAGGCGCTACAATCGTCAAGCATTACAAAGAGCTTGCCTTTATGGGGTTTTGGGAGGTCGCCAAAAACTTGCGTACCATATTGTCAAATATATCGTTTTGCAAAAAGGACATCTTAAAATTTCAACCCGATGCGCTAATCTTAATCGACTATCCCGGCTTTAATATGCGCATTGCAAAATGGGCTAAGCAAAAAAAAATCCCTGTTCACTATTACATCATGCCACAAGTATGGGCTTGGAAAGAAAATCGGGTAAAAAAATTAGCCAAAGACACCGATTATCGTTATGCTATTTTGCCTTTTGAAGTAGATTTTTTTCAAAAAAAACACAGTCTCGACATAGATTTTGTAGGACACCCCTTACTTGATGAGTTGTCCAGTCGACCACCAGTTGATGAAGTGATGTTTCGCAAAGAGTTGGGTGTGTCGAATGATCAAAAAATCATCGCCTTATTGCCTGGAAGTCGTAAGCAAGAAATTCGCAAGCTTCTAAGCGTAATGAATTCTGTAAAAGACCAGTTTCCGGATTACACTTTTGTGATCGCAGGAACTTCTGCTATTGAAAAATCACTTTACAATGAGTTTGCGCCAAATGTTCCTATTGTGATTGACCAAACATATGCGTTAGTGAGTTCTTCAAAAGCTGCTCTTGTAACTAGTGGAACAGCCACCTTGGAAACTGCGCTTTTAAAAATACCACAAGTGGTATGTTACAAAACGAGCCCATTGAGCTATGCTATAGCCAAGTGCATTGTATCGTTGTCATATATTTCTCTTGTCAACTTAATCATGAATCGCTTACTCGTTGAAGAGCTCATCCAGAAGAAATGCAACCCTAAGGAACTTTCACGTGCTTTGGGTGACATTCTTTCAAAGAAGGGTCGAGCTGAAGTCATTTCGGGCTATAACGATTTGATTGCAGAGCTAGGCGGCGAAGGCGCAAGTGAGAAAACAGCATCTCTAATTCATCAGCGAAGTCATGCGTAAAATCATTTACTTGATGGCTCTATTTTTTATTGCTAATGGTTGTGGTGTTTTAAAAAGTGGTAAGAAAATGAAACCTCGCGATGGGGTAGTTTTTTACGCTAAGGAATATCTCGGCACCCCATATCGATTGGGCGGAAACTCTTCTAGTGGCATTGATTGCTCCGGTCTGATTCACAATGCCTATAAAAAACAAGGGATTCGTGTTTCGAGAACCGTTGACCTTTTGCGAAAAGAAGGAAAACGAATCTCCAAAGACCGAGCAAAGGCAGGTGATATTCTTTTTTTCAGAACGACCAAAAAACGAAATCTAACCCATGCTGGTATTGTCGTTGGGCGCAAAGGCGGAGAACCAATGTTCATACATGCATCCTCTTCAAGAGGAGTTATTATTTCTTCTTTACGCGAAGGGTATTGGAATAAGACCTATGCGCAAACACGGCGGATGATTCGATAACAATTCCTACCTTTCCGAAATGTCCCCTCTTGCCTACTGTACAGTTTGGTTTGTTATTGGTGTATTGACTTACCCCCATATTGCCCCTTTCCATGCTGCGATTCCATTGGTTTTATTTTGTGTTTCTATAATTTGCCATCAAAAACCTTGGCGTTTGGGGTTTATCCTTTGTCTTTCCCTCTTGAGCTGGATTGGCGGGCAGCACTGGGCACAGCTACAAGACCCTCTACAAAACCCTAAGCATATTGCGCACCAACACGATCTTCACAACAAAGAGTCGATAATTATTTTTTCAGTTCAAGACAAACCCAAACCCTCTGCCTTTAGCCAGTCGTATGTAGTGAAAGTCCACCAAATTGATGAAACCATACTTTCGGGTCTTGCTTTGCTACAACTAAAAACCTCATCATCGCTTTCAATAGGGGAAAACTACATGACTTTAGGGGTGTTGCGTTCTATTCCCCAAGCGCGAAATCCTGGTGGGTTTGACTTTGCCAATTATATGAAAAAAAAGGGGGTGTTGTTACAACTTCATAGCGATAGGAATCGATTCACTTTTATCGATAAAACCCCATCCCTTAAAGGATACGCTTTATCGCAAAGAGAGCAACTCCTACAACATGTCGATAAACTGGGAATGCGGAAGCAATCAGAAGCGGTATTACAAGCATTGGTCTTGGGCGATCGGTCAGATCTCGATACCCATTTACAAGAAGAATATGCCAAAGCAGGTGCTGTTCATCTTCTTGCAATTTCAGGGCTACATGTGGGAGTGATTATGCTGTTGCTGCAAAGCTTTTTTGGGTACCTCATCCCACTAACCTATAAATACAGAAGGTGGTTTTTGTTTGCAACCGTAACCCTCAGCTTATGGTCTTATGCCTTTCTCACAGGCCTATCCCCCTCGGTTTTGCGTGCCGTGACCATGTTTAGTTTTTTGAGTTTTAGCAATGTCTTACACCGGCCAGGGCTGCCAATGCAGCAATTGTGGCTTTCACTACTCGTCTTGATACTGATTCGCCCATCATTGGTGTATGAGGTTGGTTTTCAATTGAGTTACGCCGCTGTGTTTGGCATTCTATGGGTCATGCCAAAATTGCATTCTCTATTCCAATCCAAATGGGTTTTCTTTCAAAAGGGCTGGAGTTTGTTGGTATTGGGATGTATTGCACAATTGTCAACCTTGCCTTTTAGCTTGTATTACTTCCACCAATTTCCGGGCTTATTTTGGATTAGCAACCTAGTGATTGTACCGTTATTGGGCGTGATATTGGTTGCTGGGTTGTTCGGGGTGGCAATCGCGCCTTGGGAAATCGGTGCAGCACATTACGGAAAGCTACTCGATTTTATTCTTTATGGGATGAATATGTTAGTGAGCGCTGTCGCTCAACAGGAGTCTTTTTTGTTTACCGATATTCCTTTTGATCATTTGGATGCTTTGCTGCTTGCGGCAATGGTGTTTGTATTGTTTTTGTTGATTCGTAAATTTCGTTTGGATTCTCTTGCACTCCTCGTTATCCTTTCATTTGGCTTTCATTATTCTGTGGATTATTCGCCATACCCAGAAAATGAACTTGTGGTTTTTCACGATTATCAAAACACCCTGATTGGCATTAAGGAAAACAAAGACGTTACATATCTCCACGACACATCGCAGTCCGTAAACCAAAAACTCATTGACAACTACACGCTCAATCGACAAATCAGAAATAACGTTTTCCAAAATCTCCCATTCGTGCTACAATGGGATAAAGACTGGTTATTGATTGTAGATGAAAATGTACTGTATGACTTCCCGTCCTTGGCAGGTTGTATTGTTGTGCTGCGCAATAGCCCTAAAGTTCATCTTGACCATTTGATACAACGCTTGCGCCCCAAAGAAATCATCGCTGATGGAAGTAATTTTAAAAGTTATATTAAACGATGGGAACAGAGTTGTAAATCCAATGGCATTGAACTACATGACACATCAACAGACGGTGCGCTTATACTCAACCCTTAAATTGGGCTGTAAAGTTTTTGTAGTAGGCGGCAAAGTCTTCTTGAGACTGCAAATTTTTGTAGTCGCCAGAAGCAAATAATTTTAGGTAAAACTCAATTTGCTGCACATTGTGATAACCAACGATCGGCGCAAGGAAATTGGCGTTTTCATCAAAAAAAGCAACCGTTGGATAGCCCGTAATTCCGAGATAGGCCGTAAACTGATGACGGGCATTTCTTCCTCTGCGGTTGGGGTCATATTGGGGGTTTTCAAACCGATTTCCATTGTAGTTGACCAGCTCTTTGCCTTCGGCATTGAATTTAACAGGATAATAATTCTCATTGATAAAAGCACTCACTTCGGGATTTCCAAAGGTGTTTTTGTCAAGGAGTTTACAAGGTCCACACCAAGTTGTATAGACGTCAACAATAATTTTTTTCGGGTTTGACTTCTGGGCAACAAGGGCATCGTCCATCGTCATCCAATTGACTTGGGCTGTTGCAATTGAACAACCGATAAAAAATACAAACAGACTACGTAATGCCATGCATTTTTCGAATTAGGGTTTTGTTGAGAATAAGCATCAACATTCCCGCAAATACGGGAATTGCTGTAAAGATGAGGAAAAAGACAGATAAGCCGTAGGACTCTGAAATCGAATCGATATAGCTACCCGTTATACCTCCGAGGAAATTTGCAATCGCACTACAAACAAACCAAAAACCAAACATCAAGCCAATCAATCGCTTAGGTGCTAACTTGCTCACATAAGATAACCCAACAGGGGAAATACAAAGCTCCCCCAGGGTGTGAAACAAATACGCCATTATCAACCAAGCGATGCTCACACTTGCTGTACTTGCTCCTAATGGTATTCCTGCTGCACCATAGGATAAAAAGGCAAAGCCCAAACCGAGTAAGATCAAACCAATAGCAAATTTGACTGGTCCACTTGGGTTAAGAGATGATGCCCATATTTTAGAAAAAACAGGTGCGAAAATCACAATGAATAAGGAGTTGAGAACAGAAAACCATGAAGCTGGGATTTCAGCAACATCGGATGCAAACTCACGCTTGAGCATCCATATCACAATTCCCCAAATAATCGCAAAACTCAGTCCCAAAAAGAAGTTTGACAAAAGGTATTTCCCTAACATATTGCGAAACAACTCATACAAAACATAGGTCAGAATCACCATAGGAAGCAGAGTGATAATGGAATTGGCAAGCTTAAATGTTTGAGATGCCGTGCCGACCAGATTTCGTTCGGTATAGTCATTGGCAAAAATTGTCATCGACCCGCCTGCCTGCTCAAACGCCCACCAAAAGAAAATGGTAAATAGTGAAAAGACAATCACCACAAACAGACGGTCATTTTCAACTTTTTTCGGGACGGTTTCTTGTACTTCATCATTTGAAGTGTCAGCTGCTTCTAGTTTTTTGGGGGATAAGCCAATGTTGCCAAATATTTGTTGGGCAAACCAAAACTGTAGCATCCCAAAAAACATAAAAACCCCAGCAAGACCAAAGCCCAAATGCCAACCGACTTTTTCTCCGATGTATCCGCAAAGGAGAATCCCCAAAAAAGCACCTGCATTGATCCCCATATAAAAAATGGTATAGCCACCATCTTTACGGATATCACCATTTTTGTACAATTGCCCAACAATCGAAGAAATATTGGGTTTAAAAAATCCATTTCCAATCACCAAACAACTCAAACCGATAAAGAAAAACGTGGACGAAAAGGTTTCCAATGCCATGGAAGCATGACCTAAGGTCATGATAAGGGCTCCCAATACGGTTGCATTTCGGTATCCCAAAAATTTATCAGCGATAAGTCCGCCAAATATGGGAGTTAAATAAACCAAGCCCGTGTACAAAGCATAGAGTTCCAGCGCATCTTCACGCTCCCAAGCCCAACCCTCGTTGAGGATGGATGAGGTAAGGAAAAGTACCAATATGGCACGCATGCCATAGTAGCTAAATCGCTCCCACATCTCGGTGAAAAACAAAACAAATAAGCCGATAGGATGTCCGGCAATCGTTCTTTGGTTTAGGGCTGATCCTCCAAATTGGTTTGACATTTCTTTAATTTTTTATTTGAGTATTGCTAATATATGATAATTTGGAGGAACTCCTTTTTTACATAAACCGATAGATTTTATTGGTTATTTTGCTCAAACTTTGTTCTCTGTGACTAATAAAAATGATAATGGATTTACGACTCAATCGTTTCAACAAAGTCAGTACAAATGATTCGGTTTGCTTATCAAGCGACGAAGTAGCTTCATCTAAAATCAATACTTTGGGTTTTTGTAACAATGCCCGAGCAAGTGCGATTAGTTGCCTTTGCCCGCCAGAGATATTAATCCCCTCCTCACCTAATGGAGTGGCATAACCCCCTGGAAACTGTATGAATAATGAATCAAATCCATATTTTTTCAAAAAAGATTCCATTTTTTCAGGATGTACTTGCCTTCCCATTGTGATGTTGTCGACAAGCGTACCATTGAAAATAGAAGGTGTTTGTTCTACTACTCCCACCATCTTTCTCCAAGCACTTGTTTTAATTTCCGATAAAGAAACAGAGTCGTTAATCAATATTTGCCCTGAATCAAGGAAATAATGCTTTTGAAGTAAAGCACCTAAAGTGGTTTTACCACAACCGCTTTCGCCTACAATTCCCAAAATTTCTCCCTTTTTAATTGTCATTGAGACATCTGAAAAAAGAGGCTTCCTTCCAGCAAATCTAAACATAGCGTTTTCGATTGATATTGAATCTATTGTTTTTAGTTTTTCCCCTTTTTTTGATTCCTGTTTAGTCGAGGCAAACTCAAACATACGGTCAAAAGCAATTTTGGCTTCATTGATTGGTATCGATAAAAGGGCTAAACTCGTCACGGAAGGAAGTAAAGTTCCTACAATCCCGATAATGGCAAAAAGAACACCCAGTGCGAGTTGATCTTGAATGACATGGTAGGAGGAGTAGCTAATGATGGCAACAAAGAGGAGAACCCCGACGATTCCTGAAAAAATACTCAATCGAATATACAACTGTCCCAATTTAAATCCTTCATTTTGAAAAGCACCGTAAATCTGTTGATTGACTCTTTTAAAAAAAGATTCTTGGCTGCAATTTTTAATCGCTGTAATCCCTTGCATGGTAGAGATGTAATTGCTTTCATTGAGTGCGTATGCTTTCATAATGTTTCGTTGCGCATCAATGATTTTGCGATTGAAACGATAAATGAGAATAAAATAAAGTGGCGAAATCAACAGTGCGATAAGAGCAGTTTGCCAATGATAGAAAAACAAAAATCCAAAAGAAATAACCGTAACAAGCGCGTCAATAATTGCACCTCCAACAACGGTTCTAATCACACCTTGAATTCGAGATGTGTCATTGAGACGTGCTACCAATTCCCCGATTTTTCGGGTGTCAAAAAAGGGTTTGGGCAACCGCAGCAATGCGCTGTAAAACGAGTCAATGATACGGACATTAAAAGCCCTTGTTTGGTAAATCAAAAAATATTCTCTTAAACCTGAAAGTCCAACACGAACCAATAAAATAAGAGTCAACAAACCCAAACCGCCAACCAATTTTACAATCTCTTTAGATGGCAATATGTCATCAACCAGTTTTTGTGAAAATACCGAAAGCGTCATCGATAAAATTGCCACAACAACACCCACAAACACACTAAACTGCAACACTTGCTTGTCAGGTTTTAAGAGCTTTAAAAACCATTTTCGTTTTTCCGTTTTGGTTCGTGCTTGTTTTACAAAGGATGTGTTTGGTGTAAGCAATAAGCACTTTTTTGACTTCCAATACTTTTCTAGTTTCTTGCGATCATAGCGTGCCACTCCCTGAGCTGGGTCACCCAATATGTACTCTCCATTTGAAATGCCATAAAATACCATGTAGTGTAACAAATGATTTTCGAGTTCGACGTGAAGTATCACCGGTTCTTCTTGTTTTTCCAACTCCTCGACTGTACCCTCTGCACCTGATGCATCAAAACCCAATTTGGCAGCACATTGATACAGACCCAAAAGCGTAGTCCCAACCTTTGAGGTGCCCGAAAGACGCCTCAAATTTTCCAAGGAATTATTTCCTCCGTGAAATCTAATGACAGACAACAAGCAGGCAACCCCACAGTCTGAGGCATCGTGTTGTAGATGAAGTGTTTTTTCAATTTGTTTTATGTTCATGGATTTGGGAGATTAAATGGTCGATGCGCAATGCGCCTTTATGATTTTTATACAGCTCGCCTTTAGGATTGTAAATCAAAAATTGAGGGATTGTGCTGATGCCCCACTCCATTGCGAGTTGTTCTTGAAAATCCACAGCAAATGGGATATGGAGGAGCTGATATGCTTTTTGAAATTTCTTCACGGCTTCGGTCTTTTCTGATGAAATCCAAATAAACTGTATGTTTTGTGTGTCTAAGTCCAAGGTTTGCAATTGCTCCGCCTCGGATTGACAGTAATGACATTCCGAATGAAAAAACACAAACACAACCCAGGTTTCATCTGGAATGTTGTGATTTGTTAGCATGTTTTCATTTACATCGGTTAATGAAAAAGAAGGAAGAATTTGTATTGTCATTGCTGCCCTTTCTTTTTCTTGTACGGCTTTTACAAACTGAAAAACCATTGCGATGGTAAGCAGAGTAAAAACAGTGATGAGTCCGATGATTATTTTTCGTTTCATTAGCTGAGATTTAAGGTTAGGAACATGATGAAAATCATCCAAATAAAAAGGGCTGGTCCATAGCTGCTCAGCACCACATAAAACCCTTTTTTTGATGCGGTCACTTCATTTAGCAAGAGTATGAGGAACACCCAATAGGTGATTTGAAAAAAATTGATGAGTTGTAAGGGATATATTCCCCAACGTGGTATATTCTCTGTTTGTAGTATGCTCTCCAACGAAAAAGGAATAAACAATTGAACCCGGGCGAGGTCAAAGTCCGTTTCGATGACCACAAACCAAAGCAACTTGACAAGCCCCATGATGATATAGATAAATTCAGCTTTAAGGGCGATGTTCCAATAGGTTTTATGAGGCAGTTCGATTCCTTGAAAAAACCCTCCAATGGCAAGTATCCATGCGATGAGCGTGGTTTTGAGCCAAAGAGAAAGTGGCAATACAACATACTGAACCCAACTCCAGCGTCTTTTTGTCGCAAAATAATCCTCTAGTTGCTGTAAGGTAAGCTGTTCCGACAGGTTTTTGTACAGTACTGTGTTGAGATCTAAAAAATAAATCAACGCCTCTCCCAGAAAAAGGGTAAGCAAGATAAGGGTGAGTAGCAGATATAGATTGTATGGGGCTTTGGCTGACATGGGCTTAGTTTCTTAATCTATGAAATTGTATCACTGTGCGTACAATCAAGCGGTGAAGTCCATACCGCTTTTTGATACGTGTTAAGCCCATATAGGCCGCCAGATAAAATTTTCGAGAAAATGGTTCCTTCTTTTTTGACAGTGATAGCCCAATATCCCGTAGCAAGGTCAAATTCTTTTTGCTCAGGAGTTCGCCTTTTCGCAACGAAAGCATAAAAGCATCCAACTCTGCATCTCGTTCTTTTCTTGACAGAGAAAAGTATTCGTTAAAGCATGTAAATACACAATATGCCAAATATCTGGTGTTATGAATAACCTCATAGCGATGCCATGTCTTTTTTTCTAGTAAAAACGGTTTGATCTTGTCAAACGCCTCAAACTTTTGCTTAATTTTTTTACTACTCGGACGGCCTGTAACTGAGGTCTTGTGATTTCGATAATGATAGCAGACCTTGGGAATGACGCCTACTTTTTTTGTATGGTATAGCAATTTTGTAGTAAACTCTACATCCTCAAAAAAAATACCCTCTGAAAAGCGAATGTTATATTGTTCAATGCATTTTCTTTTCACTACATAAACCCATGGGGTTGCACCAAAGCCTTTTCTGCACAGCATCCCCAGTTGAAAGGGTGTTTCGCCTCGTTTTTTATTTGGTTTTTGAGGAAGATGTTCTTTTTTAGGCTTTTTGCCTGTTTGAAAAGACGAAAAACCCCAAACAAAAATCTCTGTTTTTGGTTTTGTCGCGATATTATCAACTAGAGTTGTAAACGCATCTTTTGGGAAATAATCATCGGCATCTAAAAACATAATATAATCTCCTTTGGCTTTGCCGATGGCAAGGTTTCTGGCAAAACCCTGCCCTTTGTTTTGTTTTAGATCAATGATACGTATGCGTTTATCCCTTTTTTGATATGCCTGTAAGATTTCCAAGCTATTGTCCGTAGACGCATCATTTACGGCAATCAACTCCCAATCAGATACCTCTTGACAAAGAACAGAGCCAATGGCTTCCGCTAGGTATTGGGACACATTATAAACAGGGCATATTAACGAAATCTTAGACATGGGGGTTTTGTGGCAACTCAAACAAACCCCGAAGCAAATTGTAATTTTCGAATCGGGGAATTGTTTTTAAATAAAAGTCTCTTTCTGCTTATTTCGTTTTAGACTTACTCCGTTTCTTTCTCTCAAAAAACTTTATTGCCGTACTAGTAGCAAACAACAATGCAGCAAAAGTAAAAAGTAGTACATGTGATTGCATTGTCATCTTAATCAAATTTGTTTTTATCGAAATAAAAAATAAAATAAGAGACACTCCACATAAGATATTTAGTAAAGATATAATACCCTTCTTAAAATATATATCTTTTACACTCTTGTCTTTATACTCCTTAAACAAACCAAAAATTGCACCAATACACCCACCACTTACGACAATTAATAGTATAATGTTAAAGAGGGTAAGGTTCGTAAGTCTAGAAAAAACCCCATACAAGACATATCCCATGACAGAGAGAACCAATCCAGATTTCAAAAAGAAAAAAAAATTATCTCTAATAGAACTCTTCATTATAATTAGTTTTAGCAGTGATTACTAATATACTCATACCCAAGTACTATCATGGATGCCCCTAAAAAAGGATTTAAAATTGCTCCAGCAGCACCTACTCCCATTCCTATAGCCATCGCCCAACAGTCCCAAGATGCACCCCCATGGGCGTCCTCCATTTCAATTAAACTCAATGTTTTCATAAGATTTGAATTTTAAAGTTAAACAAAAAAATAATCTGGGATAAATGAAAGCGTATTTTTTGAGAAAAAACAATAGCAAAATCGTCTAATTATAGACGTAAAACGTCTAATGTAGCCCTGTATATGTAAAAACAAAATCAATGGCTTCCGCTAGGTATTGGGACACATTATAAACAGGGCATATTATTGAAAATCATGGGTGCAAAACGGTTATGGGTCTAAAAAAAATCCCCAACAAAAGTAAATACGT
>Ga0209653_1000543_pt1 | contig 33203 bp, 35 predicted proteins | sample SaaInl6LU_22_DNA_FD_184644 | JGI IMG/M metagenome (GOLD analysis project Ga0209653, IMG submission 184644) | Marine microbial communities from expanding oxygen minimum zones in the Saanich Inlet - ESP_116LU_22_DNA (SPAdes) (version 2) | ecosystem: Environmental > Aquatic > Marine > Intertidal...
TTTTGATATTATCTATTTGATGTATATATGTTGTATTTTTTATAATATTATCACGAATCTCCTTATTTGTTTGAGTAAGAAGCATTAAACAATTTATATCATTTTTAATTATATCGATAATATTTATCATAATATCATTACTATGTAAATTGAATTGACTATTATTAGAAATTGTATTGATAGACATTATTTTATAATTATTACTGAATTGTCAATTTTTATTATTTATATATAATAAAAATGTCCTGAAAAAATTTAATTAATAAAAAAACTGATGATAATTTTATAGGTAAATATCACCTGATTTAGGTAAAATGACTACTTGTGATATCTTCTCTATCGTTTCAACTATCCTCAATAAGAATACTCAAGAAGACGTAAATGGATTATACAGTCTTTCACAGACTAGTAAGAATATGAATGCTATTGTAAAGCTAAATACTGATTATGAAGTTTTTAAAAAGCTTGCTAGATATCCCAATTTGTGCGAAGCAGTTTGCGACAGCATTAATAATGCTATAAACTCTTGTACTAATGAAGCTTCTATTATTGACGTAGAAGATGCTACAAAAATAGCATTTGAAAGCACAGAATATATAATTACTTATCTTACAAAACAAGATTTGATTGATATTAATGCTAAAATATGCATATTGTTTCTAGATTGGGACAATACATCTATTCCTCGTATTTATAGAGATAGATGTATTGTAGAAAGTAAGATTCTATACAATTTCATAAAAAATGTAGACAACAATTTCAATATTTCTCTTAGGTTACCATTCTCTTTTACAGATGATAATGAACTAAGAGAATTTGAAGAATATTTCGATGGATGGCTTCGTATGTTGTAAAAAATTAAAAACAAAAAAAATATATACTTTAATAAAATATCAGTTAAGTATATATTTTTTGTTTTGTATATAAAAATTAAATTATATAAAAAATCATAATGAGTGATAATTTATACGAAATACTAGGTGTAAATAACCAAGCATCTCAAGACGAAATTAAATTAGCATATAAAAAATTAGCGGTTAAATATCATCCTGATAAGAATAAAGGTAACGAAGAAGCTGAGAAAAAATTCAAAGATATTTCAAATGCATATAATGTATTAACAAATGAAAATGAAAAACAAAAATATGATGCTAATAGTCAAGAACAACAATTTTATCGCGGTGGCATGGGAGGCATGGGAGGCATGGGAGGTATGGGAGGGCATGAAGATATTTTTGAACATTTTTTTAGTAGAGGAGGTGGTTTTGGGTCGTCAGGAGGGTTTAGTCATTTTCATGCAGGTATGGGTGGAAGAGGAGGAAATAGAAGTGAATCAACAAAATGCGATAGCGTAAATAGAACTATTAATATTACATTAGAAGACGTATATGATGGTATAAATAAAACTATGAGTATTAGTGTTAAGAAATATTGTATGTCATGTAATAAAAAATGTGAAAAGTGTGACGGTAAAGGCATAATACATCAAGTAAAAAATTTAGGAATATTTCAACAAGTTTTTGCTAGTTCATGTGAAAATTGTAATAGTTTAGGAACAGTAATAAATGCTGTAAAATCTTGTAAAGAATGTAATGGAAATGGAACATATATGAAAGAAAATAATGCATCCTTAATAATTCCACAAGGTATTGATGAAAACTTTAAAACAGTTTTTAAAGATTTAGGAGAACAACCGAAGAATAGTAATTCTACACCAGGTGATTTAATATTTGATTTTAATATTTTAGAACATAAACATTTCATTCGTAAAGGAAATGATCTACAATATAAATGTGATATATCTTTTATAGATTCTGTTCTAGGACAAGATATTTCAATACCATATTTTAAAGAAACAATAAATATTAATACTAAAATATTTGGCGTATTATGTCATGGGAAAAAATATTTATTAGAAGGAAAAGGTCTACCTATAATAAATACAAAAAATAAAGGAAATATGTTTATTGAATTTAATATTACATATCCTAAAATGAAGAATGAAGATAATGTAGCAGAACTACGTAAATTATTAGAAAAAACATTTTATTAAAATACTTTACTGATTTTTTCTTTTTCTATCGAATATATAATATCATATACAGGATGTAAAGGTGTCGTACTATCTTTATTTGTACTATAATCTTTAATAAATTTTACTAGGTTATTTGCATATTCAGATTTAATTTCGTTTCCACTTGAATCTTTAATTAAATATACATATTTTGGATGATTTATATTTTCACTATTTATGTTGTATATTGATTTAGTATTTAATGTTTCTAAATCAAAATATTTGAACGGATTTGAAGTTGTAGATGTTATATTTTCATTATGATAAATATCACTATTATTTCTAATATTTTTACCATATAATAGTCTTGTTGTTTTTCTATTAAAATCATATATTAATAATAATTCATAATCATCAATTGATTTTGTGTTTTCTACAATATATATTTTATATACATATGGTGTTGTAATTTTCTTATTTTCATTTATTATAGTATCCATTATATTACATCTTGAATTATCAGATGCTGTTCTATAAATACTATCCCAATACATTATCATAATAATAATTACAACTAATATCAAAAAAATTATATTAAGTAATAAATCATAATATGAAAAACTGCTATTTAATAGTATATCAATCTCATAATTTAAAAGATCTTTTAAAATATACCATTTCTTATACCAATAATAACTAAATTTATTCCATACCAAAGTGATATTATCAGATGTAGTAAGATCAGTTTGTTCTTTTTTAAATATTTTTATAAAACTAGAATCATCAGTATAACCTGTAATTTTTTTAATAGTTTCTAAATTATCTAATCCCATAGGTTTTAATTTATCATATTCAATACTATCAGTCATTTTTTATTTTTATTATAATCTATTATAATCTAATATATCTATTTTTTATTTATCAATAGTTCTTGATAATTCTAATGTCATAATATCTGATATACTAAATAATGTTTTACTAAATGAATCTGATTTATTATTAAACGATGTAGTCATTTTATCTATATAAGTCATATTTGGTAAAGAACTCTTATAGCTTTTATAGCTATCAGCAGCAACAGCTTGTTCCAAAGCCTTTTTAGTTTCTATATAAAACTTGCTTTTTTCTTTTGCTTCTTCTTTTTGTTTTTCATCAAAAAATTCTAAAATATCTTTTATTTGCCCATGCGAACTTTTATAAATTTCTACAGTGGACTTATCTTTATTCTTATCTACAAATCTTTCAATAAATACTTTATCAAATTGTTTTTTATCAAGTTCAAGAGAAGGGTTTATTGTTTTTACTAAATCTAAAAATTTATCTTTTGTAAAAGTTACATTTATTTCTATAAATTTTAAAAAAAATTTTCCAATAGATGGGAATAAATTTATTATTGCGTCTCCAATATCATCCATTAATTTAAATATACCAGCATCTTCTAATTGTTTAAATGGAGGAACAGTATTATATATTATAATTCCGAATGGTAAAATAAATGGAGGGAATGGTAATATTATTATTGGAACAATTTTTAAAAAGATAAAGCGGAGTAAATATAATACTAATAATACGAATATAATAATTGTTAATAAAATTGCCATATTAACAACAATTGTAGTAGCATATAGTATTGAATGTAGAAATCTAAGTGGAAAAAGAGCTGGATGCATTATTACCAAATTATTAAAATCATTAAAAATTGGTAGTAATAAAAATATTTCAATCATTTTTAAAACAATTCCAATAACAAAATAAACAATTATTATTATTATAGCATATACTACTAATGATATAGGGTCTAATTTAATCATTTTAAATATTCTATTTTATTTTTAGATATATTTTATACTACTGATATTTCACTATTTGTTATTTTAAAATTAATTGGTGTAGTATATTTAGCGATATAATTTGATTTAATAGATATATTTCTTTCATAAGCTTCTATCACTTTTATTTTTAATTCAATTAAAGAATCTTCATTAAAAATAGTATCTAATTCTTCGTAAAAATTTTTCATTATAAATAATAAATATATTATGATATTTTTAAAATCATTATTAAAAATCAATTTTTTTAAGATTAAATGTAAAAAAAGCACATTTTTATTTTTTTATTATCAATAAAAAATGATATAATATATATCACATATTAATATTATATCATGTCAGGAAGAAACAATTGTATTAATAATTCATCATTCTCTTATACTGGTAAAGAACAATCTCCTTTAAGATTTGGTTTATCAGCCGAAGGATATCCTGTAAATGCTATGTTAGAGGGATATGATAAAAATTTATGGGTTGTAGAAGTTAAAAATAATAGAAAGATTTGGGTTCGCAAGGATGAAAATTTTAGAATTACTTATGAATTACCTCTTATTAATAAACTAGAAGATTATGATAATGTTGTAGAACCCGACCAAGAAATTGATAACCCTTCTTCTGAAAATATTAATGTATTGCCTACAAAACAAGTTACTACTAAAAATACTAAAATTAAATCCGATATTCCTAAGAAAACTACAAATTACAATCTGTTCTTAACATATCGTCTTAAAAAACTCAAAGAACAATTCAAAGACGATAAGAAAGAAAACAAAGAAATCTTTAATATTGTTATTAAAGAATGGAATGAAATTAAGAAAAAACCTGATGAACTTAAAACCATTTTAGAAGAAGCTGCATCTTACATATCATAAAAAATGATTATAAATATTATATAAACTTATATCATATTTATATAATTAAATGGAGCTTACATTAAATAATAATAAAAACATCGTTCTTATTGATACAAGTTATTATACATTTTATAGATATTTTGCTACTTATAGATGGTTTACTTTCAAAGGCATTACATTAGATGTAGATAACATTATTACAAATGAGGTATTTATCTCAGCATTTATTAAGCATTTTGATGCAGATATTAAAAAGATTATGAAAAAAATGAACAGTTCAATAGATAATATTATATTTTGCATGGACTGTTCAAGATGCGATATTTGGCGAAATGATATTTATAAAGAGTATAAAGGAACTCGTGTTCAAAGTAATAATTTTAATAGAAATATCTTTCCTGTCCTATATGAACATATTGTAAAATTAGGTATTAAACAAATTAGCGTTGATAGATTAGAGGCAGATGATGTTATTTATCTAACACAAAAGACACTTAAAGAAAAAGTAAAAAATAATGAAATTGTTGTTATTACAAATGATAATGACTATTTACAGATTGTAGGAGATAAAATTATTCTAATTAATATGCAGTTTAAAGAATTAAAAGCAAGAGGAGTTAATGACCCTCATCAAGACCTTCTAATTAAAGCTATGTATGGCGATAAGAGTGATAATATTTTAAAGATTGCTTCGTTTATTTCAAAAGAAAAAGCACATATCATAGCTTCTATGTCGGAAGAAGAGAGAATAGCATATTTAAAAGAAAATGATTGTTATGATAAATTCTTATTTAATATGAACTTAATATCATTTGAATTTATCCCAGATAAGTATATTAAAGAATTCAATAAAACAGTAAAATTCATATGTAAATAAAATATTTATATATTTATAGAATAAATAAGATATTGATGGGTGATGCAGAAGAAAATAAAATGATGGATTTAAAAATAGGGTTTAGTAAAGTAACATATGGCGGGTTTCTTGAGAAACCTGTATTTTATATAGAACCTTATTATAAAAAGGATTCATTTAATGAAGAAGATAAAAAAATTTATGATAAAATAAAGAATGAATTAAATAATAAAAGATTAAAAATAAATTATATAAGTAATGGTACTCGTAGTCAAATATCTATAGTATTAAATGATGATTCTGAAGATATAAATGAAGCAATAAAAAATTTTAATAATGCAATTAATGAAGATGAAGATGTAAAAAAAGCAAAAGAAGCACTAGATAAAGCACAAAAAGCTGTTATAAGTGAAACTCTAACAGCAGATAGTAAAGCACAAGATGTAAAAACAAAAGAAGAAGCATTAAATACAGCTATTGATACAGCTGTAAGTAATGCTATAACAGCATTAAATAAAGCATATGAGTTTAGTGATGCAGATATTATATCAATTAATGATATAATAAAAAAATTTATTGAAAAAAAAAATGATGAACAAAAATATAATTATACTGTTGGTGATTCTAATTTATTCTCGACAAATAATAACAACCTTAATAAATTATTAATAATTAGTAAAAATGAACCAGTATTTATTTCTTTTATGAAAACTTATTTAAATGGTCAAAATGGTGGAGATTTAAAAGGTGGAGCTAAGAAAAAAGCAAAAAAAGCAAAAAAAGATAATGATTTTAATAATATGACAAAAAGTGAAATGATATCTAAATATAATTATTTAAAAGGTATGGATAAGAAGAAAAAAAGCGAATTAATAAAAATGATTCTTGAAAATTCTAAAAATTCTAAAAAATCTAAAAAAACTAAAAAGTAGTTTAGATTTTTTATTTACAATATTATAATAAGTAAAATAAATAGAAAAATAATTTATTTTTTTAATTTTAAATAAGTATATATTCTATTACATAACAATATAGAATAGCATATTTAAAAGAAAATGATTGTTATGATAAATTCCTATTTAATATGAACCTAATATCATTTGAATTTATCCCAGATAAATATGTTAAAGAATTTAATAAAACAGTAAAATTCGTATGTAAATAAATTAAAATATCATTATTAATATAATGAGTATGTCAAAACGTGTAGAAAATATTTCTGAAAATTTAGTAAAAAATGAATTAGATAAATTTTATAAAGAATTAAATAAAATTAAAAAATTAAAATTATTAGAAAAATATGATATTGAAGAATTATTAAAAAAAATTAATAAAGCTATACATTTTTTTTCATTAGCTGATAAAAAATATATATCAGAAAAAGATCGAATTGAAATAAAAGGATCACAACCCTTATTGATAAAAAATATGGATACAGCTATGATAAAAGCTAAAAAAATATTAAAAAAAATAGAAAAAGAAAGAGATGATTTATTATTAGCAAGAAAAGTAGTAGAAAAACTAAAAGCACAAGTAGAAAGAAAAAGAAGACAAAAAGCAGCAGAAAGAGCAGCAGCAGAAAAAGCAGCAGAACAAAAAGAATTAGCAGAAGCAGCAGAAAGAAAAAAAGAAGAAGAAGCAAAAAAAGCAATACAAAAAGAATTAGCAGAAGCAGCAGAAAGAAAAAAAGAAGAAGAAGCAAAAAAAGCAATACAAAAAGAATTAGCAGAAGCAGCAGAAAGAAAAAAAGAAGCAGAAGCAGCAAGACAAGAAGCAGAAGCAGCAAGAAAACTAGAAGAAGAAGCAGAATTAGAAAGAGCAAGACAAGCAGCAGAAGAAAAAGCAAGATTAGAAGAAGAAAGAAAATTAAGAAAAAATTTTACTATTTCAATTGTTAATATAAAGAAAATGGGGAAAATTAAATCTGTATTGGTTATGTATAGTGATGATATAAATTTCAATAAGAATGATATAACTTTTTTTAATAGATTTAAAAATAAAGATTATGTATATGATGTTATATATTCACATTCTAATAATAATAATACGTATTATAATATATTTAAAAAAAGTGGTAATGATGTTGGTTATATAAAGGGCTTTGTTAATAATGTTTATAAATATTTAAATGGAAATGAAAAGGATATCTCCGAATATTTAAATAGGTTAGTTATGGAAAATAAATATATAAAACCTGTTACAATAATAATCCCTTTAAACGAACATGAATCTGGTCAAAATGGAGGAGGTGCTTACAAAAGAAATTATAAGAAAAAACTTAATAAAAAGAATGTTCCTGAATTACGTCATATGGCAAAAGCAAAAGGGATAAATATAAAGAAGAAAGACGATAATGGTAAATCATATTATATTAAAAAAGCGGATATTATAAATAAACTATATAAATACAAATATAAGAAAAATAAACAAAGAGGCGGAGTAATTAATTCGTTCGAAGGTGATGCAACAAATGCTATGAAAACCGTATTAAATAATGTTTTTACTAATTTAGAAAAAAATAAAAGAAAACCGTTAAATGTTGGAGATATTACAATATCTATTAATAATGTAATAGTAGAAAAAAAATATTCAATATTTTCTATTTATATTAATAATAAAAAGTTTGATGATGATGATACAGCTATAATAATAAATGCTTTTGAAGAAAAAATGTCTGGTTTTGAATTAAGAATAATGAGCAAAAGGGAAATTATAAACGACTATTCGTATCATTTATTAAATCATAACAACTTTTCAGATCATGATATTGATAATTTAATAGAATTTATTAAAGAAATATTTGAAAAATTTGGTGATAAAGATAATATGATATACTACTTATTACCAGAATTAAAATTAAAATTAAAAGAAAATGAAAATAAAAATATTTTACTACCAGTTGAAGTAAAAAATAAACCAAGTTCAGGCGGTTCAGTAATGAAAAAAATATACAAGGAAGAACTTAATAAGATGAATGTTAAAGAATTACAAGAAATGGTAGTAAAACTTGGTATTAAACTAATAGCAAAAAAAGATGGTAAGAAATATTATTGTAAAAAAGCCGAACTTATCAAAAAAATATGTGATAATAAATTTAGCAAAAAACAATAGAATAATATTATCAAATTGATATTCTATCACAAAAAAAAATTGACTTATTTTTAATATATAATATCATATCTATTTGATAGTATAATGGAATGTACTAAGTGTAAAACTAAAAAACCTTTAAATGAATATTCATTAAAGAATAAAAAAGAAAGAATATATTATAACTATTGTAATTCGTGTCGTGATAGGGTTAATATAGAGAAAGAAAAATACAAGGATATAGCAAAAGAAAACTATGAGATATTAAAGAAGACAAATGTAATTAAATGCGATTGTGGTAAATCATTTGTATCATTTAGAGATTATCATATATATAGGCATAATAATTCCAAATATCATTTAGAACATATATAATATTTATTAAACAATAAAATAGTACATAATTTTATTTTTTAGATTTTTAAGAATGTTTAATATATTATAAAAATTATTTAAATTATGTACTTTTTTTTCATATTATATAGAAGATCTATAACAGAAGTCTTTATATTTTTAATCTTATATTTACTATCTATTTTAGTAGTATCTAAATAATTATTACTTCTTTTAGACTTTAATACTTTATCTTGTTCATTAATATCAAAATTAACCCAAGTAAAATTAGGATCAATAATATATTTATATAATTCTAAAATTTCATTATGTATCTAAATATAAAAAAAATCTTTAAGTATTATTCATTAACCCAATAATCAGGATTATCTTTAATCCATTCAATAACTTCATCAACACCTTTATCAAAATCCATAGTAGTACTCCATCCTAAAGATTCTAATTTCTCAGTATTTACATAATATCTATTATCATTAAAAGGTCTATCTTTAATAAATGTAACTTTACCTTTACCTACTTTATCTATAATAAGATTGGCTAAATCAAGTATTTTAATAGGATTATTATTTCCTATATTATAAATTTCACCAACAGTCCCTTTTTCAATAATAGTCACAACTGCTTGGACAACATCGTTAATATGAATAAAATCTCTGACTTTTGTACCGTCGCCTTGTATAGGTAAATTTAAATCATTTATAGCATTTAATATAAAACAAGGTATTACTTTTTCTACAAATTGATGTTTTCCATATACATTATTGCATCTTGAAATTATAACAGGTAAATTATAAGAATATTTGTATGTATTTATAATCATTTCAGAACATGCCTTAGATGCTGAATAAGGGTTTGTAGGGTTAAATTTGCTTTCTTCATCAAATTTAACATCATTTATAGAAGGTCCATAAATTTCATCAGTAGAGAAATGAAATAAAATTATTTTTTTCTCATATTTTGAAATAGCATCTAATAATAATTGTGTTGCAAGTATATTATCTTCTATAAAATCATTAAAATACTTATAAGAATTATCAACATGTGTTTGAGCTGCAAAATGTATTATATAATTTATATTATATTTTGAAAATGTATTTAGAAAATCATGTTTTAACATATTTTCATTAATAAAGAATACATTATCAAAATCAATAATATCTTTTATATTTTTAACATTAGATACATATGATATTTTATCAATTATTACAAGTCTATTAACATATTTACTAATATAATTACAAAATATAGAACCAATAAAACCACAACCTCCTGTTACTAAAAGATTTAATGATTTTAATTCCATTATTAGATAATAATAAGTAAGTCTTTATACGCATTTTTATAAATTAAAGAGTACATAATTTTATTTTTTAGATTTTTAAGAATGTTTAATATATTATACAAATTATTTAAATTATGTACTATTTTATATTCCATTATTACATCTCTCAAAAAGTTAAATATTTATAAAGAGATTATAGATTTTCATTATGATAATTGTATATAATAAAATATAGAAAAATAAATTATAATAAATATTTTAAGTTATGCAAGTATGTGATGACCAGTATTCAGCATATGATTTAATACCTATATAATATTGTAAAGAACCAAGTAATACCATAATATGCCAAATTTGGTGACTATGACCAAATATATCAAGCCTTCCTGGAAACATACGTTCAGGATATCCTGTGAAGAAGAAGAAAAATCCAGTAGAATATATAATAAATGTATTACTATATTTCCATAAAAATACTGAAGCCTGTTCGGATTCTGAACCGCCAATAATAATAAACCAATGTATAATTGGAATAATACTAAATAAAGTAAATGAAGCAAAAAAGCAAACAGATAATTTAAAATTCTTTATAAGGCTAGGAATTAAAGAAAATCCAATCGCAATTATGCTTAATATACTTACAAATATATAATAAACATTAGCAATATCACTATTGCACCAAAAACAATATCTTATTCCTACTAAATATGTTGATATAGTAATAGCTGTAACACCAGTAATATCAACTCGTAATGCTCTTTCATATATTAAAGGGTCATATGGTGTTATAAGATGAAAGAATGCAGAAGTTCCTAACATAAATATACAAGACAGATTGTATATAGAAGCAAATAAAGTATAATAAGGAACATTTATAGGAAATGCTAATTCTTTTATAAGTAAAGCTATAAATATAAAAAATCCAACAAAATGAATCCATATATTTCCAAATTCATTATGTATTTTGAAAACACTTAATATACATTCAATAAATGATAATTTATTTCTATAACCCCATAATATATAAGGACGTCTCGACCAAATTGGTGCATTATATACATTAGTACCTTTTGTATCTAGAAGAGAGAATGAAAAAATATTTTTATCTAAATCTTCAAAAATTTTAGATGTTATCCTTTTATAAGATGTGTTTTTTTGAATTTTTACAATAATGTTATATAATAAACTAAATATATTCTTATATAAAAATCATATCATTTTACATAACAACACAGCTTCTTTTTTCTAGATTCTTAATCATATAAGTATCATTTAGTTCATAGCCGAATTTCTTATAATAGTTACGAACACCTGTTCCGCTAATAATAGCCATTTTTTTAAAGCCTTCGCTCATACTAATTTCCTCTGCTTTTTCAATTAATCTCCTTCCATAACCTTTATGTTGCATGGAATTTTCAATATTATTACCTACATTATTAAGATTAGCATATACATGAAGTTCTCTTATAAGCGCAGCATCTTTTAAGATAGGTAATACGTTTTCTTGATTTTTATTAATTCTAAGTCGTAAGAAACCAATTAAATAATTCTTTTCACAAGTACTATCAAAGCTGATATGATATTCGTCACCATCAGATGATTTATATTTTTCAACATTCATTTCAATATTCTCAGGTAATACCATATTGCTACCAACTTCCCTGCATCTAATACAATTGCATTTCCATCCATTTTTTTTAATATCATTTTGAAACAACTGTCTCATATTAACAGATTTATCAGAATAACCACCTGAAATATATTGACTAGGAATATCTCTAATAATACGATTAAGTCTTTTATATTTTTGAACGTTAATCTTAAAATTTTTAATAATACTATATAGTTCTGTTTCGGGATAAGGCACGTATTCACCATTCTCGTACCATTTTTTAATTTTAGTCCAAGGAACAATAGCAGTCGGATAAATTTTATATTGGTCTACTTGAATACGTTCATCATATAATACTTCATCCATCATTTTTCTATCAATTTCATAAGAAGAACCAGGTAAATTAGGCATAATATGAATATCAACCTTATAGCAATTATTTTTAAGTAATTTAATAGCTTCGTAGACACATTCTATATCATGTCCTCTATTAATTTTTTTAAGAACAGCATTTGAAGTATGTTGAACACCAAGCTGGATTCTAGTACAATTATATCTCCTAAAATTCTTAATTTCATCTAATGTAATAGTATCGGGTCTTGTTTCTAATGTTAAACCTATAATATGGACTTTTGCAGTTTCATTAATATTAATTTCTTCTTCAAGAGTTTTAATTTCCCTTTTTTCCTTATCAAAGAAGACATTAGCACTATAATAAAGTTCTGTGATAAATCTATCTTGATAATGTCTTGGATATTCGCTCCAAGTTCCACCCAGAACAATAATCTCTAATTTATCTGCGACATGTCCTATATCTACCAAAGTTGAAATACGAGCATTCATTTGTTTAATAGCATCAAAGTCATTATCATTTGCCCTAAGAACAGCAGGTTCGCTAAATAAATAACTACGTGGTTGATCAATCATATTATTACCTTCGTGAGCCGTCTCATTAGGACAATAAGCACAATCGTGTTTACATGAAAATTTAGCTATTTTTTTCTCTCCATCTTCATCATAATACCATGGATGTGCAGATGTCAATACGGTAATAACAAGAACACCTGAATTAGATTTGCCTTTCTTTTTTGTAATAACACCTTTGAGAACAGTATCGTCTAGTTTGAGATAATTATATACTTTTATAAGGTTACTATTTGATATAACAATTTTATATTTATGTTGAATACGTTTTTTAAAATTATTTAATTCCGTCTTATCTGTCAAAAGGTGTTTATTATTTGTAAATTCTTCAATAATAATATCCCATTCTTTTTTTGAATACTTATCAGGATAATAGGATTTATTAATATCTTCGATATCTTGGATATCATGAAGGTTATTAATATCACACATTATGAATTATAATATTGTAATTATTATAATATATATTTCATTTTTTATATTTTTATTATGAAAGATATACTAAATTATTTTAATTATATTATTGAGTTATGTATATCATTTTATGAATGTAATTTTATGATATTTAGTAAATCATCAAGAGATACAGAATTAGAAGAAAATCTTTTAAAGTTTTGTGATAATTCAGATGATAATATACTTAATTCTAAAAAACTTTATCCTATATTTGAAGATGTCGTATCTTAATAATTTCTATAATAATGGCATATTTATGTAAAAAATAATTCATATATATAATAAATATCAATAAATATAAAATAAATAATCCCATTTAATATTATACTTAAATATTATATAATATATTTATAAAATGCTTTATAATTTATTTAACAAAGTCTATTATATGTTTAGTAAAAAACCAGAAAATAATAGTTCAACAAAACCCAATTTAGAATATAGTTCATACGGAATAAGTGACAAAACAGACAAAGAATCAAGGATAAATATTTTAGTGGAGATTAAAAATATCAAAAATACTTATTATAAATATACATATGATAAAAAATATTCTGAAAAATTATATAATGCAATTTTACAAGAGACCGAGTATGAAAACGGTGTATTAATATCAAATAATTCAAATATATATGATAATGAAGTTATTAAATATATAAATTATCGTGAAGAATTATCTAAAAATACCAAAAATAATTATAATCTTAAAAAAAATTTTCAAACTTTTTATAAATCAGAATCTACAAATTTTAGTAATATATTATATGTAATAGATTTAAACGAAAGAGAATTATTTGAATATTGTCATGATATCATTAAAAGAAATGATAAAATAAATATAAAAGATTTAGTATTTTCAGTTATAATAAATAAAAGTAAAAAAATAGATAAGTATCAAATTATAAAAGATTATGAAAAATTAAAAATAGTATTGTAATTATTATCTATAATGTAATTAGAATTGATGATTAATGAATTTAGAAGTTAAACCAGAAAATTGGATTTTACCAAATAGAATTGGATATAATAAAGAGATATATGAAACATTTAATCCATCAAAATATCCTTTTAAACAAGTATCGGCGTCTTGTAAATGTACAGACGAAGTATGTGAATTAGATACTAAAACAATTAGTCTTTTTCCACAACAAAGAATTATAAGAGATTATATGCAGTTTGATAGTCCATATAGAGGTATTTTATTATATCACGAGCTTGGTTCTGGAAAAACAGCTGCTTCAATTGCTACAGCTGAAGGATATGTAAATAAAAAAAAAGTTATTATAATGACACCAGCTTCTTTATCACAGAATTATGAAAATGAATTAGTAAGAGTATCAAAACTAGGTCTTAATTTAAAAAAATCATGGACTCTTTTAAAAGTTGATAAGAAAAATGTTGAAACTATGAAAAAAATAAATGAATATGGAATATCAACTAAATTTATTAAAAAAGAAGGGTTAGTATGGATACCTTTATATAAAGAAGATGTAGATGGAGCAGAAAAAATAAAAGAGAATATAAAATATAGTTCTATGAATTCAGATGATAAAACATCAATCGATGAAACAATAAGTCATATTGTCAGAAATAGATATACATTTATTAATTATAATGGTTTGACACAAAAGAAAATAACAGAATTAGGAAAGGATTTTTTTAATAATACTTTCATAGTAATTGACGAAGTTCACAATTTTATAAGCAGGGTTGTAAATGGTTCTAAATTAGCTAGAACTATTTATGATTTATTAATGACATCAAAGGATGTTAAGATGGTATTATTATCAGGAACACCTATTATAAATAGCCCATATGAAATAGCATCTTTAATAAATTTAATAAGAGGTCCTATGAATATATACGATTTTGATATTTCTGTTAAAAAGGGTGTAATACTTACGAATGAAGAAATAATAGATAATTTAAAAGAAAGTGATTTATATGATATGGTAGATGAAGTAAATTATTTAGATAATAAAATACATTTGATGTTATTACCCGATGGATATAAGAAAGATAAGACATCAGACGATGTTCATATAAAAAAAATGAAATGGACTATGACAGAAAAAGTATTAATAGATAAAATTACAGAATCTTTTAAAAAGATTAAAAGTATTGGAAAAACTATTAAAAAATCAATAAAATCTTATTATGCTTTACCTAATAGTAGGGATGAATTTGATAAATATTTTATCGATGATACGAATGAAGATAATATTGTAGCAAAAAATACTGATTTATTTGCAAGACGTGTATTAGGAACGTTGAGTTTTTATAGAACAAGTGGAACAGAATTTTTTCCAAATGTGTTACCTAGAATAGTAAGACATTTAGATATGACAAATCATCAATTAAATAAATATATTCAAGTTCGTCAAAAAGAGATGAAGATGGACGAAGTTAAAAAGAAATTTGCAAGAGGTGCAAAGGGTGGAGATGATAAAAATTCTGTATATAGGGCTTTTAGTAGAATGGTATGTAATTTTGCATTTCCTGAAAATATAGAAAGGGCATATCCACAAGACATACGAAATGTTATTAAAGTCGAACTTGGTATAAATAAAGAAGATGATGATAATGAGGACAAAAAAGATTTAGTAGATAAAGTAAATAAAAAAACAAGTTCTGATTATGAAAAACATTTAAATGAATTATTAGAAGAATTAGTAGAAGGAGATTATTTAGAATATGATAATCTCAAAAAATTATATAGTCCTAAATTTGCTCAAATGTTAGATGATATTAATACATGTTCTGGTAGTGTTTTAATATATTCACAATTTAGAGCTGTTGAAGGACTAGGTATTTTTTCAGAAGTACTTAATAAAGCTGGATTCAAAGAAATAGTAATTACAAAAGAAGAAGATGTTGGTTATGTTATTGAAGATTTAGAAGTTTTTGATAAAAAATATGACAATAAACGATATGTTGTTTTTAACGCAGATAGAACTAAAACAAATATATTAATGAACATATTTAATGGAGAGTATTCATTATTACCAGATACTATTCAGATGCAATTACCTAAAGACAGAGACCAATTATATGGTAAATTAGTTAAAATAATGATGATTACACAATCTGGAGCCGAGGGTATTTCTCTTAAAAATGTAAGAAGAGTTCTTATAATGGAATATTTCTGGAATGCTGTTCGTATTAATCAAGTAATTGGTCGTGCTGTTCGTACTTGTTCACATCAACTTCTTCCTAAAGCAGATCAGAATGTAGGAGTATTTATATATATTATGAAATTAAAGAAAAAACAATTAGATGATAACCCAACATTAAGAAAAAAAGATAATGAATTAACAACAGATGAACATATTTTAGCATTAGCAAATAATAAAGAAAACCTTATCAATATTTTTATGGATTTATTAAAATCATCTTCTATGGATTGTATAATAAATGCTATACAAAATAAACCTATTGAAAACGGATATAAATGTTATAACTGGCCAATAAATGTAAATAATAAAGATCTTACTTATACTGCGAATATAAAAGATGATAATTTGATACAGAAACATCAAAGATTACAAGTTAGAAGAAAAAATAAAGGTGTAGTTGTTAAATTTGATTCAGTAGATGGTACAAAAGATGGTACAAAAGATGGTATTAAATATGTTTTAATTGATAAAAAATTATATGATTATTTCAGTTATGTAAATTCTGGTGTTTTATTACCAATTACACCAATCAAAAAGAAAAACAAGACAAGACTATTAAAAAAATAATAATTATATTATTCATCTTTTCTATTGAATGTAAATGATTGTATTAAAGCGACTAACTACAATTTTTAGTCAAGATGAATGTTAAAAAATTGCATATATTATTTTTTGAGAATGTTTGTTGTGTTAAAGTCATATTGACATACAGTATATGCTATATTAAAGTAAAAAAGTATATGTTTTTTTGTAGATATTCATACAATAAGCGTTATGATGATATTATAATAGATTATCATTACCATAGTATTGTTGAATTTTTTGTTGACAATAATAAATATGAAAAATATTATTGTGTTCTATAGCAATATACAAGATAAACAGATTTTAATAAATTCAATAAATCAAGATACAATATACATCGAATATGACAACGAAACAACAAATGATACATTATTAGAACAAGTAACAAATGAGACAGAATATATCGGATTATTATATCATCATTATGGTTATAACAATATACCTTTTTTCAATAATGATTACAATATGCCATTTTGTTGCATTGACAATAACTATTTAAGCAACTTTACACTTGTCAGAACACAGTTTTTAAAACTTATATGTGATTTAAAAGAAAAAAACAGCAAAATTATTATTGATTTAATAACATGTAATGTAAATGATGTATCTTTTATAGAAGAAATATCAAAAATAAAATTAGTAGTTAGATATAGTACAAATCCTGTTGGAAATTTATCAGACTGGGTTCAAGAAAGTCATAACATCAACATAAGAAATATTTATTTTAATGAGAATATTGAACTATGGAAACACTTATTAGTTATAACTCTAGATACTGATGAGAGTCAAATTTTGGCATTAACAAGAGCAACATATGGAATGAAAGTTGTATATCCTGGATATACTGGCAGAATTATAAAAGTTAGAAAAGAATTAACTTATGATTATGGCTTAGATCCACAAAATTGGACATTATCGCGTTCAAGTGGTACTAGTTCTGTAGATACTGTTATAGTTGATGAAGTAAGAGTAAGATTTAATTATAAATCAACAGGGGTATTTTCAGGTAATTGGACATTTAGAACTGTTTCACCTACTACACAAACAATTACATTAAATTGGGAATATTATGCATGTCATTCATGGTATCGAGCTAAGGCTAATACATATTTTTGGAGAGGTTCGACGTCAACTAATGTCGGTACGATGAGAAATGGAGGAGGTGCTTGTTATGGGCGCAATACAGGTACTTCAACATTTACAGTATCTGCTGGTGAAGCATGGGGTATTTATATATCAGGAAGTCATAGCGACGGTTCAAAGTTATTAACTGGTTATGTTGATATATATAATACAGGCTCAGCGATTGATGATTTTTTTGGAAATGAAGACAATGAGACTTTGATCAATTCCAATAATGTAACATTACAGGATTGGTTAGGAACAAGCGATGGAAATATAGTATATTGGTATGATCAAAGTCCTAATGCGTTACATCTTAATGAATCTAATCCATCGTTTCAACCACTATTTAATAAAGTAGATAATTCAATAGTATTTAATAATACAAGATTATCGAGAGGCGGGGTTCTACCGGCAAGTTCAAGTAGTTATACATATTTAGCAACTTTTAAACTTAATTCTTTGCTAAATAACCAAGTTATCATGGAACATTCTTTGAATGCATTAACGGCAAATAGAAGAGCATCTATGATGTCTGTAAATGGAAATTTATATTTTGTTGGACAAAGTAATGATTTAGAAAATATTGTTTCATTATCAACTAATGGTTTTAATAAAACAATTATATCAGTAGATCTATCTACAAATCCTGTTATTAATGTGAATCATAATAATAGTAGTTATTCTGGTAATACCACAATACCAGGAAATTTAAATATAGGAACAGATAGATTTTTATTAGGAGTCAATACTACACGAACAAGTGAATATTTGAATGGAGAAATTAAATATATAGTTGTCTTGAATGGTTCTCTAAATATGAGTAAAACAATTAGTTTTTTTGATAAGATACAATCTACTGGTATACAATATTCACTACAATCCTCAGGAAATATATCTTGTAGTGATATTAATATTTTTTTAAATAGAGATAACACAGCCGAAATAAGCTTTAATGATTTGTATAATATACCAGGAACACTAATAGGAAATTCTACTCAATTAACTGCACCAAATATTCCAACAATTTTAGGACAACCTATTGCATTAAGTGATATGTATGGTTCTTCTAGAATTGGCGAAGCGTAATAAACAAAAACTGTTTAAGAAACCGAGTCTATTTCCTTGTTTTTTACAAATTATTTTTTTAATATATATAAAAAATAATATTGTCTCATTTTTTTCGGTCTGTGTAATGCTAAAAAATAAATTTTAAATTATATTTATTTGAAAAATAATTAAACTAAAAAATAAGGTTCTTGATTATATACGTAAGAACCTATTGGAATTGATTCTAAAAACCCGCCTGTTTTTTTTATTATTAACTTGAGTATTAACTCATCTTGATTTTCTGTATTATAGTCAATTACATATTTAATATAATAATATATATATTTAAAAAGTTTAGAATTTTCTTCATTAATTTTAATATTATCTTTAATCCACCCACCATCCTTTTTATTCATAAAACCATGTATTATTCTTAGATAATCTTTAAAATTTTCATATCCTATCATAATATTATTTGCTAACCCATAATCCCATATAACCCATAAATATCCCATGTTTTCTAAATAATATGTTTTTCCAAAAATACTGTATTTTATATAGCCACCTGATGGTATTCTATGAAATAAGAAGTTACCACCGTGACAATCTGTGTGAACATATTTAATTTTTTTATGAAATGTAAATATAGATATAAATATTTGTATAAAAGTATTTATAAATAGTTTATTATTATAAATATTATTAGGATTATCAATAAACATATATAAATCCCCGCCAGCAAGCTCGTTTAGTACTATCAAATATTTTTCATTATTAATTGTTTTAGGTAAAAAATCATTAATTGTTTTTTCATCACATTCAAAATCATTATACATAATAGGGAAATGTGGAGTATCTTTGTTAATAACATAATTAGTGCATAATTTTAAAAGTTTTACTTCATTAATATGTTCCTTTATATTTTTCATAACTTTAACAGCAAGTTGTATAGGATTTTTATTATTGGTTTTACTTTTAAAAACAGAACCATATACGCTTTTACTTCCAATTTGTTTATATAAAACGATTTTATCATTACAAATAGAATATTTATTTTCAGATGTTATATTAATACACTGTTTAATATATTGATTTTCTAAATATTCTAAAAAAAATTTATATATATCTATGCGTTCCGAAAAATAAGAAGCTACATTATTTGTAAAAGGAGTTTTTAAAAATTTAACAATTTTTTCATATATTTTAGGTTTATTTATTTTAGGTTTATTTATTTTAGGTTTATTTATTTTATGTTTATCTTTTTTATGTTTATTTATTTTAGGTTTATTTATTTTAGGTTTATCTTTTTTATGTTTATTTATTTTATGTTTATCTGTATTCATAATATATTCTATATATATATAAATAATTTATATCTATAATAGTATAATAGTATAATAGTATAATAGTATAATAGTATAATAGTATAATAGTATAATAGTATAAATATATAACAATATTATAAATATAACATTATGACATCTATACAATATTGTATATATAGGAATAAAAGTAATTTAGGAATTTGTAAATGTAAAAAATCTTTAAATGGAAATAAGCTATGTATTAAACATATTGATGCTGATAGTAATCTTATTAAACTATATGAATTAATATATGATGTTATTAAATATAAGAAAAATTTAGAATTACATGATTATTATTTAATATTCAAAAATATTGAGTTAAAATTTTTTATTATAATGCTAGAACAATTATCTAAAAATAATCTATTAAAAATATTTGATAAATATTTATTAGATAAAAATGAAAAAAAATCAGTATTAATAAAAAAAATTATAGTAATATTTCATAAAACATTAGATATTGATAATAATAATATTGATTCTGTTATTTTTATTCAAAAAATGTTTAGAATAAAAAAGAATTTAGAATTTACAAACAACGAAGATCCTTTTACATATACACCATTAATAGAATTACCTAGTAATAATATTATATGCTATAAAGAAGATAATAAGAAATATGGTTTTGATGCTGTTGAATTATTATATTATATTGAAAAAAATATAAAAGATGGTTTAGAATCATATAACCCATATACAAGAAAGCTATTTGATGATAACATTATAGAATGTTTAAAAAAATTTATTGCAAAAAATAAATTAATAAAAAAAGATGTAAATATATGTATTTGGGATTCGGATTTACATGCTTATACAGAATTATCATTTGTAATAGAAAAAGCTGGTTTTTATAATAGTCCAGCTTGGTTTTTAAAATTGAAAAATAGTGAAATAATTTCAATTATTAAATTATATTTATATCTTACTAATGATATTAAATATTATACATTTAAAAATAAAGGGAACAATTCATTAGTATTTTATTTCTGTAAAGAAGCTATAAAATTATTTAATAATTATAATGATAATTACATATTATGTTGTAATTTTATTAAAGCATTATCTATGATTTCAAATGATTTTTATAATAATCTTCCAGAATGGATAATTGATATTGAAACATCTCAACGTAATATACTTGAGATTAATAATTTTTTACTATTTTATTATATTAGTATAAATGACTAATATAAATAAAGGTTTTAACGGATTTAATATAAATACTGTTGATAATCCTGAAAATTATTATCCTTATCAGCAAAATCCTAATATATATAATAAGGTTAATTATGATAATGTTATAAATAGTTATACAGGTAAATTCAAAACGGCTGTTTATGTATTTATATTATTTATATTATTATCTCACCAAGTTGCATATAAAATTTTAGATATGATTATAAAAGTATTTATGAATAATATAGAAATTACGAATGAATATGGAGAACCCATGCCTTTAGGTATTGTTATAATGGGTTTAATTATTTCTTTTATAATTTTTATATTGTAAAAATAAAAAATATTTTTTATTGTTTTTTTGTTTATTTTACTAATTGATTAAAGTATTTAATTGTTGTTTATTTTGTTTTTTTAACAGCCTTCTTAACAGGAGCAACAGCTTTAGGTGGGGATGGAGCAGGTGGTTCCTCCTCCTCTTCTTCCTCCTCCTCTTCTTCTTCCTCTTCTTCATCCTCTTCTTCAACCGGAGGAGAAGTATCTAGAGTTTTAACAACATCATTATCTACTGAGATGTCATCTTCTTCATCATCATCTTCGTCTTTTGCTTTTTCAGTATCACTATCTTCAATAAATACAATTTTACTAGCAGAAGAAAGCTGGAATTTTCCAATTACTACTTTCCAGCTACATCCGAATTTAGAACCAATTATCCAGATTCCTGTAAGTTGAACTACAAGTTGAGTTTTCGCACCTTTAAGATTTTTGATAATAGTTGCCATATCAATCTCATCACCATCCATATTATAAGAATCAAATTCATATTTATCTTCACGGTTGTTATAAGGCATCTTAGCCTTGAATGTAGGAGGATATTTGTTAGCAGGTTTACCAGTATCTTTATCCTTGTCAATCTTTACAATAGGAGTAAACATACGAGCTACTAGTGCTCTATTATTATCACAATCGTCCTTGAACCAAGGCTGGCGATTTGTAAAGGCGTCATCAATTACTTTATTCTCAATTTCTTTAAGTTTATCGTGAAAGATTTTAATTTTAGCATTATCATCATAACCACGGAACGATACAGTAATGTCATATTTTTTATCTCCTACATCACTATATTTTGAACCATCATTTGCTCCATAAGGAACTGAAAGGATAGGCGTTTGAACAAGCATTTTACCTCCATTATAGTTGATATAAACTGACTTGCCTCCTGATGGGAGCACCTTGATTTCGGAATACTTGATTTTGCTGATATCGATGTCTTTGGGTAGAATAACGCTCATAATTACTATATATAGTGCTATATACTTTATATCATTTTATCAATTTTTTTTTTCATTAAGAACATTTTTTTTCATTTTTATGAATTTATATTTACAGTTAATAATATTGAACCTAATAATATTGATAATATACCTATTATTTGTTGTAAATTGATATTTTCATTAAGTAAAAAATATGCTAATATTAAAGTAAATAATGGTGATGAATAACAAATTGAAGAAAAAATTGTTACATCATAATTATATATAATTTTAAAATACAAGAATTTTGATATTATTATTGTTAATGCTATTACAAATATAATAAAAATGTCTTTATTTGTAATTTTTCTAAATGTAGTATATACATTATCAAAATGTGTAATAAATATTATAAATATTATAATTGTTGAAAAAATCCATGTTATTATAAAAAGAGACAAAAAATCTATGTCTTTTTCTAAATATTTATGACAGATAGGTTGAATACCCCATAAAAAAGCTATTAGTAATGCTATGAATAAAATAAATAGGTCTTTCATTTATATTATAATGATATAAATTATATTAATTCTTCCATTTATTACCACAAACAATACAATTGAAATATTGAGTCATAGGTTCATCACCAGAACGTGTTTGAAGTTCATAATAGCTTACTTTATTATTTTTGCAGTGTCCGCATTTAATAGCATCTGTCATAGCAACCTGTTTAATTTCATAAGCTGTCTTAAATCTAAGCTTATTCTTTTCAATAATATTTTCCCATCTTTTAGGAAATAATTCATCATAACTCATATAAGCAATATTATGAGGTATAATTTCTTTATTTTTAATTTTATCTAATAGATAATCGTTTTTAATATAGCAATCATTATCTAAATTACAATAAATAGATCTAGCTATATTAAGATATGTATCTACAAGAAGACTGCATTTCCACGATAATTGAATTTTAAGTGAGTTAGCATAATCGATTGTGGCATTAAAAATACCTATTTCTAAATCTGCTATTTCAATCTCTGATAGGTTAAATTTATCAGCAAATAGTTCTTTAATTTCATCTCTAATTTGGTTTTTATTATATACGTTATGAGTATTATTTTCTTTTTTATTGATATTTATATTACTATTAAGTTTATTATATTTTTCTATTTCTTCCTCTAAATTATATAATTTATATGATGGTGTTATAGTAGACATGGCGTAATCTATTTAATATTTAAAACATTCATTTTTTTATATAATGTTAATAGAAAAAATGATTAAAAATATAGAATAATATTATAAAAATGAATAATTGCGGAATTGATATATCTTCTTATATAACTGATAATACTAACTTGGTTGAAATTTATTTTTGCTTATATAAATATAATTATGAAAACTGTATTAATATTAATCTTAAATTGTCTGATAATATTGTAGACAAATTTAAAGAAAAATATAAAAATCTTAAATTATTAAAATACAAATCTTATTATATTAATGATAAATATTATATGTATGATTTAGATAATGACTATCAATCTGTAAATAGTCGCACATTAATTAAAAAAAATCATATTATTCGTAGAAAGAAAGAGACAGACCTTTATATTACTTCATATAAACATGATAAATATCCATCACATATATTCCCATGCACAGATAATATTGATTATATTTCCGAAGTTGATATTTATGAATGTAAATTAAATAATCGTGTATCAATTAATCTTAAATATGATGATGGTGTTCCTATTATATATATCGAATATAAACATTCTCCTAATGTAGAAATTAATAGAATTAATGAGATGATTAATAAACTTATATATTCTCTATAGGTTATTATTAAGGATATCTGAATTTACTAAGTAAATAATTTTGAGTACATAATTTTATTTTTTTTGAAATTATAGTGAATGTTATTATATTTTACAAAATAAATAAATTATGTACTCTTGTAAAAATAAAAAAAAATGATGAATGATATATAACAAAATAGTATTATCATGTTTAATACTAACCATTTTGACTCATATTGTAACTATATTTGTAATAATAAAGCTTTTAAAGAAAAATTAATTAATGAAGGTGATTATTTAGATGCTATTAAAGATTATTGTAATAATTTTAGTTCATTTCTTCTAATTAAAAAGAAAGATATTAATGATATTAAAAAATATAGAAAAAATATTATTATTGATTATTATAATTCAACTTACAAAATTGATAACAAAGATGAACTAAACAACTATTATTTAACAAATATTAAAGATTCTTATAATGCTAAATATAATCCTCCTCCTTCTTACAAATATTTTTGTAATGATTTCACAGAGGATATTAATGACGATGATATTAAAGACAATATCAACGATGATATAAACGATCATTATGATTTTATTAATAAAAAATTTGAATATTATGGTAATAAAAGTATGATTGATAAAAATAATATTGAAGAAGACCTAGATTATGCTTTCAACGATGGTGATACTATTAGTATTGTATCATCACATGACGATTATTATGAAGATTATGACGAGTACGATGATTACGAAGAATATTATGATGAAAACGATGAGTATTATAGTGACGACTATGATTATTAAAAATTCATACTTTATTGTATTTATGATTTGTTTATAATTTTTTTTTCTTTATATCCTCTAAAATGATATAAGGATATGTTAGTATATATAGATAAGCCAGGTGGTAGCACCTGCGCCAGAGGATTAGCCTCGGTGATTGTTTAGAATCACTTACTTACCGTAATGGTAAAGCTCGCATAGCTCAATTGGTTAGAGCGTTCGTCTTATTAACGATAGGTTTCCAGTTCAATCCTGGATGTGAGCAACTTATTTTTCTATTAAATATTATTAACAACAAATAATATTTTTAAAATTTTATAAAAAAAATGACAAATAATTGTAAAGTTCTTTTACAAGCCTTAAAAAATAAAAATGACTAAATGTAAATTTGAAGGATGTAATAAGAGTGCTTCATATGGGTATGAAGTTGATAATAAATATTTAAAATGCACTCATCATAAAGAAGAAGGTATGATAGATATTTAATCAAAAAATAGGACAACAAAATGTCCATGTGGCAAGAACCCATCGTATGGATATAAAGGACAAAGACCTAATTTTTGCGCTGTTTGTAAAGATCCAAATGACAAAAATTTAATTAATGTTTATGAAAAAAATATGCGTTAATTGTGATAAAATAGGTCACTACACACACCTGGGTACTAATGTATATTATTGTTTAGACCATAAGGATATAACTATGATAAATTATAATAAAAAACATTTACTATCACGAGAACCGAATATTTGTGTTTGTGGAACAAAATTTAATGAAAAGAAATATAAAATAAATGAAACAGATGAAAAATATAGTTGCTATATATGTCATATCAAAAATAAACCTAAAAAAGGATACTGTTATTGTGGAAAAAGAGCTACATTCGGTATCACAGAAGCTACTAGATGCAAAGAGCATATTGAATCAAATATGAAAGACATTAAAAATGTTAATAAAAGAAACAAAAAAATATCTACTGACGGACAACCATTATGTGGTATTTGTATAAATCCTTTTACACCTTCTATAAATCCTAAATCAAAAACGAATGAACTTTATAAAACATGTCAAGAATGTAGAAATGTAGCATTAAATCATAGATGCATTCATAATTTTCAACCATCTAGATGTAGAAAATGTCAAGGATCTTCATTTTGTCAGCATAATAAAATCACAGCTAGATGCTATGAATGTAGAGGTAATCAAATATGTAAAGGACAAGAAAATACATGTTCTCAACTAGGTAATAAAAACTATAAAGGATATTGTACTTTCTGTTTCTCTAATCTGTTTCAAGACGACCCTTTGGCATTAAATATTAGAACTAAATCAAAAGAACTTAAAGTAAGAGATTTCATTAATGAAAATTATGATGAGTTTATTCACGACAAACCTATTATAATTGGCGATGGCTGTGATTGTACTAACAGACGTAGAATTGATTTTAGAAAGATTATAGGAAATACTATGTTAGCTATAGAAGTAGATGAGTTTCAGCATAAAAGATATGATCCCAAAGATGAAGAAGCCAGATACAACGATATGATGATGGTATTTTCTGGAAAGTGGTTTTACCTTAGATATAATCCTGATACATACCGTGATATCAATAATGATATTCAAAATCCTGATATATATACAAGGTTATCACTACTTAAAAAAACTATAGATAAAGCTATAAACACTATAATTAATGATAAAAATGAAGAGTTAATTACAATAGAATACATTTATTATGATGAAACTTAATTTATATTAGTATATTGTATAATAATTGTCATCGTTACAATAAGGTTCTATACAACTATTCTCATATGTATTAAGAAAAAAAAAGAGTTTTTTGATGATATGTACAAAACTTCAATATCAAAACGATATAATAACAATTCTTGAAAAGTGTATAAGTATTTAATTATTTATTATTATAAAAAATTAAATTATTGATTACCAATATCCACCCATCATATCGGCTTCAATTCCAGGTTCCATTTCAGCATGTTCCATTTCAGCAGGTACCATTTCATCACCCTCTCCTCCTCTTATTTTACGGCATCTTTTGGTTTCGGGGTTGCGTTTTTTGCCTTTTTCGCATCTTTTGGTAGTAGGTTTTTTAGCAATTTTACGACATCTTTTGGTTTCGGGGTTGCGGCGTTTTCCAGTTTTGCATGGTTTTTTTTTATTAGAAGAAACTACGTTACGGCATCTTTTAGTAACAGAGTTTCTTACTTTTCCTTCAGCACATGGTTTTCTAACGGTTTTTTTAGCAGTAGCAGTTTTTCTTTTTACAACTTTAGTTTCTTTATCGCGTAATTCTCTAGATGTGGGAGGAGCTTCACCGTCGGATTTAATATCAATTTTATATCTATATACAACTTCTTTACCTTTAATATTTAATACAACTGGATTAGCAAGTTCAACGCGTCTAGCTACATATTTAAATACTTTTTTGGCACTCCCGCGTGTAGTTTCACGCATAGCAAAATGAATTACCTTTAATCCAGAAGATCTTGAATTATCCATTTTTTTAAAAAGTCTTGAAGCGGCTTTTTTGGCAGCGGACATAGGATTGGAGGATTTATATACACCTCCTGTACCCATTAGCGATTTATACACAGTATAAGTATTAGTCATTATCTATTTATAACAGAATAAAATTTTTTTACATTTTCGTTAATTTTAAAAGAATTTTTATCTATATTAATTATTCTAATATTTTTTAGAGAGGTTCCCCGAGATAAGGCAGTATATAATTGTCCACAAGCAAAGATATTTTTGCCTAAATCTATTTCTAACGCATCTATTGTCATTCCTTGACTTTTATGTATAGATATTGCATAAGCAAGTTTTATAGGCATATGACATATAAACGATTTATTATTTTCGCTAATATCTTTGAAATATTCTATTGTATGATATAATCCTTTAATATCTTTGACAATAACATTATCATTATTTAATTTAATTACAACGCACCTAGTTCCATTAACTAATTTTCTAGTAATATCAATATTTCTAGAAATCATTACTTGTGCTCCTTCAATTAAATTAATATCATATTCTTTCAATATAATATCATTAACGCTAACATTACTAAAAGCTTTATAATATAAACTTTTATTACCCTTTGCATTTAATTTATTATATTCTTCGGTATTTATACTATTTACATCAATATTTATAGGGTATAATTTAGTAGGTTCAATACCATTCTCGAATTTTGTATCTTTTAATTTTTGCAATACATATAAAATATTATCCGTACATTTGCCTTTTCTAATAATTTTCAGCATTTTTTGATATAATAAATCGTCTTTTTGACGAATTAATTCTTCTAAAATAATAGATTTTATATTACATTTATTCCAAATTGGTGACATAAAACAATATAATCCATTAATAGGAGGTAATTGATAGAAATCGCCTATAAAAATAAGTTGTATTCCTCCAAAAGGCGTTTTAAGAATTAATTCTTTTTCTAAACACTCTTCTTTATATTGTGTTGCTTTTATTACACCCATGATAGTAGATATCTTTTCAAATAAATTAACATCTAACATAGATACTTCATCAATTAATAGAACTTCTAGTGATTTAAGTATTCTTAATACAGGTGCTCTTTTTCTGATTTTTAAAAGACATTCATCGACTGTTCCTGTCCCAAGACCAATTCCCATAAAAGAATGTAGAGTTTGAGCACCAATTAAACAAGCGGCACTTCCTGTCATAGCTGTCAACCCATAATTTTTATTTGCTTCTTCAAGTGTCTTAACAATTGTTTTTAGAGTAAAAGACTTACCTGTTCCTGCTGAACCTGTTAAAAGAATATTATGTCCATGTTTTACTAAATCGACAGCTTCTTGTTGTTTTTCATTAAGCTCTGTCATTTATAAATGATGATAAATATTTATATAATATAATATAATATAATATAATATATTATATTATATGTCATTTTTTATATAATAATATAAAAATATTATATATATGTTTTTTACAATTCACAACTACCATATCACGACTTAAAATATTTTGAAAATTTCATAAAAATGTAATGTATGTATTATATAAATGGATAATAATATCTACATATATCACTATAATTATCTATCAAATTGGTTGTTGTTATTTTTTATTTTATATTATATCAGAATTTCTCCATACAACCCAATATTCCTCATCATAGGAGGTTTAATAGTTATGGCTATTTTGTCAATACAGGTTTATAAAAAAAATAACAATCTAAATGATGTTATTGTATTTGGGCGGTCAACAATTTTCAACAAAATAATTCCTGCTATTTTATTGATAGGAAGCCCAGTATATTACAAAGATATTGTTTTTAATTTAATTGTTTTATTTGTATATATTACATATATGAACTATTATAATAATATTGGAATAGTTCAATTTTATAAAAACTTACCAAAAAACTATTAGTAAAATAATTAATTTTTCCTGCCCCTAGAAAAATACTTATAAAAAGGTCGAGAATTTGGACATTTATTAAAAATATAATGACGATGATAAATTTATATATATTATAATATAAAAAATGAATCTTAATGATGTCAATATTATGTATAATGCATATAAACGTAAAACGAATGAGGTATAACTCAGTATCATTTATAATAAAACTCGATATTTTACGTTCATTTACAATATACACAAATGCTTATAATAATGAAATGTCTTTAAAAAGGGTTATAATAACAGATGATAATATTCCTTCATTATATATTAATAAAAATATCAATTATAAAAATAAAAAAGATTATTCGCTAGAACATGTTGTACCTCGTAGTTTTATACACAAAAAACATCACAACGATATGCATAATATTTTCAAAACTCTAAAACACTATAATACTCTACGTTCAAATTATAAATTTACTGATACAAATTCAAAAGACTATGATAATAAAGACATGAATTGGCAAAAAACACCAGATGGTACATATTATAATTTTAAAAAACGTATGTTTATCCCCTTAGACGATGATAAGGGTATTATTGCAAGAACTATATTATACATGCTTTATAATTACAAATATAAGACAAAAAAAATAATAGGTGATATTGATTTAATTAAATGGACATCTGATAATCCACCAACATACGAAGAGAAGTATCATAACAGTATTATAAAAATTCATCAATATACTGATAATATCTTTATTTCAAAATATAATAAAATCAACTATAAAAATTACATTAAGTATTTGTAATAATCATAATAATAGTTTAATAAATTATTATCAATTATATATGCTACAGTATAATCAAGAACAATAATACTATTAAATAAGAAGACATTAGAACCTTTATATTGTGGAATATATAATTTAGTAATGTCAAAACTACCAAAAACATTAAGAGCCCAATAGAATTTAAATAAAATTGTGTAAATGCTCATATTTATTATTTTATATTCTTCGTAATTTATTAAATATTCTCTATATGAATAAACAGGTATCACATGTATTAATATATGTATCAATACATATTCAAAATAAATTATAGCTATATTATATTTTTTACTATTTATTCCTATCATATTAACAAAAGGTCTTATTTCATTATTAACAATACTAAATAAAACTCTTTTATCATATAGAATAATAATATGATATAGAATACATATTTGTACTGAATTTATAGCAATAAATCTAGATAAAAATATATTATTAATATTAAAATAATTATTTAATATATAATTTACACATATTAGTTTAACATTCCATATAGTATATTGATTAATTTTGCGACTTACTGTGCTATTATTACTCAATAATGCTTTTGGTATATATATAATCATCTGTATAAAAATATACGTAAATAACAAAAAATTATTAAAAAAAATTAATTCATTTTTAATAATTAATGACATTATACTATATATAATATTACTATTTTTTATATACAATATATAAACATAACATATAATAATCCTAATATAATGGCATTTAGAAATATAAAATTTGATAATTTACTTTTACAAAAACAAATATTTATAAATGAATATAATAATATATTACTAAAAAAGTATAACAATAATATAAAAAGTTTAGAATCATATAAAAAAAATAATTTAACACAAACTGATGAAGTATTTATAGAAAACTATTGTTATAATAATATATTTAATCCTTCTTTATATAATAAAGATGTTATAAAATACAAGGAATATATTGACATATTTAATGATAATATTGTAATTAATTATAAAATAAATATTGGTAGGAATATTTATAAAGATTTACGATAAGTTTTTTTTAATTTCATTAAGAAATCTTGTCATTACAACTATTTTATTAACAGATGCTTTTAGATCTTGACCACCTGGAAAATGATGTATTATTTTACTACTTGTAGGATTAACATTATTTTCAGTAAAATAGTGATTAATAGCATAATCTTTTAGAATTTTATTATTATACATTCCAAGTTTAAAAGCATTATAAATAATAAAAGGTTGTTCAAGACAGCAGAATCTATAAGGTCGCTGGACTGTATCTTCATTAATTTTATTAAATAGGAATTTCATTTTTTCACAATTTTTAAATAGGAGTATTCCTGTTGTAAAAGCGGTTTTATCTTCATATTCTTCTGATTCTTTACCAAATAAAATATTACCCCAAAATGTATTTGGATTATCAATTTGCCCTTCTTCAAGTGTATATAGGATTTCTTCCTTTGCTAAATCAAAAACAGGGTTAATATCACCTTTTATTAGGACATCAGTATCTAAATAAAGAATTTTATCATAGTTAGATACTGATTTAAGATAGAAAAGGTCTAGTCTTGACCTACAAGAATTATAAATGGTCATATAGTTATCTATATCAGGTTTAATATTATCATTAATTTCAAAAACAATATTATGATTATTATAATTGCTATTTTTAATCATATTCATAAAAACGGTTGAAGTATAAATAAGAATATCAGTATCTTCTTTAAGATTACCAAATCTATAAATGCTTTCTAGTAATAGATATGTCATATTAACATATTTTTCATTATTAAATACACATATAAAGATACATTTTCTCATTTTATTATTATAAAGGTGTTAAATACTTATATAGATTATTAATGAAGAGTACATAATTTAAATAATTTATAAAATATGTTAAACTTTCTAAAAAATCTAAAAATAAAAAATTATGTACTCTTTTTAGTCTTTTAAGTATTTGTCTTTTCTTACTCTTAATTCATAGGATAAGAAGATTCAAAATTCTTAATACTATTTTTAGTTTCTTTTTGCATTAAGTTAAATTTTTTAGGATGCATTTGTTCTAACATATTATGATTTAAATAAACCTTTAGTTCTTCTATATGATTTATATTACTTATTAAATTATTAAAATATTCCTTATAATCATTATAGTAATTTGTTAGTAATTTAGAGTTGTTTATAAGAAGATTATAAACAAGATAATTATAATCTATGGTAGTCCAAATATCGTCTCTTTTTATATTTATTAATTTCCTTTTATTGTCATAACGAATATTTTGATTCTCTGGATAATCTTTATTAAAGTGAATAAGTTCTATAAGTTTAAGTATTGGAAAACAAGCTTGTAAACATTTTTCATAAATAAT
>Ga0209653_1000550_pt1 | contig 32991 bp, 23 predicted proteins | sample SaaInl6LU_22_DNA_FD_184644 | JGI IMG/M metagenome (GOLD analysis project Ga0209653, IMG submission 184644) | Marine microbial communities from expanding oxygen minimum zones in the Saanich Inlet - ESP_116LU_22_DNA (SPAdes) (version 2) | ecosystem: Environmental > Aquatic > Marine > Intertidal...
TCCAACGCAGATCGAATGGCGCATCTTGAAGCGTTGGTTGGTGTATTAAACGGTTATTTTCGTACCCAAACCTCAGAAGTTTGGCTTGATCTACTGGACCAAGCGGGTGTTCCTGCGGGACCTATTTTGTCGATTGGTGAGATGCTTGAACATCCTCAGGCGATCGCGCGTGACATGGTGGTGGAGACGGCCCATGAACACTTGGGTCCAGTGAAAGGGCTTGGGATGGCTGTGAAATTTCATGGCACTGAAACTGTCGAATCAAAACCACCTCCGACGCACGGCCAGCATTCGCGAGATGTCCTTTCTGAGCTTGGCTATTCAGACAACCAGATCGAAGCGCTTTATACTCGTGGCGTCATTCACACGTCTTAGAGGTTGTCGCGTTGCGATTTGTCCGGAGTCTTCCCTTGTTGTTCATTCTAGTCACCCAAGTGGGCGTTGCCTGCGAAGTGAACGGCCAAACATCGCGGATTGGCTGTACCGTCACCGAGGTCATACCAACAACTGCATGGACGCAAGACCTTGTGGTTCGAGAACCGACATTGGTCACGGGGATTTTTGATCACGTCACTGTTGTAGGATCGAACCAAATGACCCTCACTGGAACAGTTCGGTGGACGATCACTGCTGAGGAGTCGTCTAGGCTCGTGATCCGCGGCATGGCACAAGAGATTGTCAATCAAGGTGGGTTGGTTGAGGTGCGCGGGATGGTTGATCGTATTCAAGCAGTATCGGGGCAAACGAAGATCCAAGGCACCGTGGGCCAAGTGTCTGGATCTGGTCAAGTTTTGGTGAAACATGGTGCTGTTGTTGCTGGGCAACGCGAGCGCCGTGGCCAACCGGGTGATTGGTTGCCGTTGAACTAAAGCCGTTTCTTTTCCGGGATGAGCCCTTCAGGTGCATAGCGAAGGGTCAGAAGAAGAATCAATCCAACCGTCATCAACCGCATGTGTGCAGCCCCTTCCAGTAAATGAGCCCGGATGGCGCTTTGCGGATCCATTCCAGCAGTAAGCGTCTCAATCAGCCACAGTCCAATGGGCTCCGCTTCGATCCAAAAGAACCAAATAAAGAAGCCCCCAAGGACTGCACCCCAGTTATTACCAGACCCTCCAATGATCACCATCACCCAAATGAGGAACGTGAACCGGAGGGGATTATAGCCAACAGGTGTGAACTGACCGTCGAGGGTGGTTAACATGGCGCCGGCAAGACCTATGACCGCTGAGCCCAAAATGAAGACTCGCAAATGCTGCCATGTGACGTCTTTTCCCATGGCGGCAGCGGCTGTTTCGTTATCGCGGATCGCGCGCATCATCCGACCCCAAGGTGATTTCAGCGCGGTTTCTGAGAACCACAACAACACACCAATGACCGCAATAAATAAGAGTGCGTAACAAATTTTGACAAACATTGCTGAGGCGTCGTCAACCGGTAAACCGAGAGCCAAAGCCCATTCTTGGAACCATTGGGCTTGTTGTAGGTCGATCTCATAGGGGACCGGCCGTGGGAGACCATTGACGTTTTTCACCCCTCGGGTCAACCATTCTTCGTTTTTGATAAAGAAAATGATGATTTCGCTGATCCCAAGCGTCGCAATGGCCAAATAATCGGATCGCAACCCCAGGGCAATTTTACCGATGACAAAGGCAACACCTGCAGCAAACAGGGCGCCCACTGGCCAAGCCACTACGATTGGCAGACCGAGCCCGCCTAAATATCCGGTCACTGATGGGTCGATGGCTTCAATCGCGTCGACGCCTGGATCAAAAAACAATCGAAGGAGGGTGTAACCGACCACGATAATGCCGGCAATGATCCAGTATCGGTATCTTGTCAGATGCTTGATCGATGACCAGGCCATTAAGCAGGCAACCACGGTCCCAACGGTGATCAAAAGACCCAGTAAGATACCAAATCCTCCGGCCTGCCATGCCTCTGATACAGGAGGCATCGAGACCAGTACGCCGGCTAACCCACCTAAAGCCGCAAAACCCATCACCCCGACGTTAAAGAGCCCAGCATAGCCCCATTGGATATTGACGCCGAGTGACATGATCGCACTGATTAAACACAGGTTTAGGATGGTCAGAGCCACCGACGGGCTCTGGATTACCGCGACTAAGATCAAAAGTCCGGCCATCAAGCCAAATAGAATCTGATTGCGATACTGCGAGTAGAGGGCATGCATCAGATGGTCTTCCCGCTAAACAACCCGGTGGGTTTGATAATTAATACGATGACCAAAATGATGAAGGACACGGCAATTTTATAATCGGTTCCTAAAATTTGAACCAATGAATCGAGCTCTAAGGTTTCAGGCCCTAAATATAAAATGATCTTTTTATAGGCAAATGTCAGGATGAGTTCACTGAACGCAATGACATAACCCCCAGCGATGGCACCCACGGGATTGCCTACTCCGCCGACGATCGCAGATGCGAAAATGGGCAACAACAATTGCATGTAGACAAAGGGTTTGAAGCTTTTATCAAGGCCATAGAGTGTCCCGGCAATGGTTGCGAGTGCTGCAACTAAAATCCAGGTGATCATCACCACGCGATCAGGATTAATTCCTGACAGTAAAGCGAGGTTCTCATTGTCTGAATAGGCTCGCATGGATTTGCCTGTCCGCGTGTGATTTAAAAACCAGAACATCGCAGCGACGATGATCACCGCGGTGATGATGGTTACGGCTTGGGTCATTCTCAGTGAGAGCCCTTCATCCAGACCAGTCATTTGTTTGAATTCACGCGCTTTCAGAATAAAACGCGTGCCATCAAAGAAGATTTGGTCACCTGGACCAATCATGAAGCGGATCAAGCCGCCCATGAAGAACATGACCCCGATGGAGACAATCAAAAAGATCACCGGATTGGCTTTACGCTCCCGATGGTAACGATAGACAAATCGATCGATCAGTAGCGTCAGTAACACGGTGACAGCAATGCCGACGGGAATGGCTAACAGCGCGGTCGGTAATGGCTGAATGCTGATCCCTGCTGCTTGCAGCCCCCAGGTCACTAGAATGGTGATCATCGCACCAAAGGCCATGGTTTCCCCGTGCGCGAAGTTTGAAAAACGAAGGACACCGTAGACGAGTGTGACGCCGAGTGCGCCAAGCGCGAGTTGAGAGCCATAGGTCAAGCCCGGAATGATCAGGAAGTTGCCGAGCACAGTGAGGGCATTGAGCACATCGACCATCCCTAGCCTCCTAAAAACGCTTTGCGAACTTCTGGGTTGGCGAGTAACGCTTCACCCGTATCTGTAAATCGATTATGCCCTTGCACCAGCACATAGCCTTTATCAGCAATTTCGAGTGCTTGTTTGGCATTTTGCTCAACCATCAAGATCGCAACATCGAGTCGTGCGATTTCGATAATTCGGTCAAATAGCTCATCCATGACGATTGGCGAGACGCCAGCGGTTGGCTCATCAAGCATTAAGACTTTTGGGTGTGTCATCAGTGCACGGCCAACTGCGACTTGCTGTCGTTGACCACCGGAGAGCTCGCCTGCAGGCTGTTTCCTTTTCTCTTTTAAGATCGGAAATAGATCATAGACCTGACTGATGGAATCACTGATGGAATCGGTTCGGATGAATGCACCCATCTCCAGGTTTTCTTCAACGGTCATGGAGGTAAAGACATTGTGAGTTTGTGGCACAAACCCCATGCCTTTGACCACACGTTCTTCGGGTTTTAATGCGGTGACATCTGAGCCGTCGAACAAAATCCGACCTTTTCGTAACGGCAGCATGCCAAAAACGGCCTTCATCGCGGTTGATTTACCGGCACCGTTGGGTCCAACGATGACGGCAATTTCGCCTTTTTCGACGCCAATGGAACAGTCATGGAGAATGTCTGCTGCTCCATATCCGCCTGTCATGTGTTCGCCGAGTAAAAAGCTCATCTTATTTCTTATGTTTCAATCCGGTCCCGAGATAGGCTTCGATCACTTGTTCGTTATTTTTCACTTCGTCAATTGTACCCTCCGCTAAGACCGCACCTTCGGCCATACAAATCACAGGGTCACAGAGTCGTGCAACGAATTCCATGTCATGTTCGATCAAGCAAAACGTATAGTTTCGTTCTTGATTGAGCTTGATGATGGCATCTCCAATTTTGTGCAGTAACGTGCGGTTAACGCCCGCGCCGACTTCGTCAAGAAACACGATTTTGGCATCAACCATCATGGTCCGACCGAGTTCTAGTAATTTTTTTTGGCCGCCAGAGAGGTTTCCAGCAAATTCATCGGCGACATGTTCAATTTCCAAAAATTCGATGACCTCATCAGCTTTGGCTCGAACTTCTTCTTCGTTTGCTCGCACAAGACTTGGCTGAAACCAGGTATTCAACAAGCTTTCGCCGGCTTGATTGGGCGGAACCATCATCAAGTTGTCGCGTACGGTGAGCGTTTTGAATTCATGGGCGAGTTGGAAGGTTCTCAATACGCCTTTGTGGAACAACTCATGAGGTTTGAGTCCGGTGATGTCTTCGCCATCCAAGAAGACTCGCCCCGCCGTTGGTTGGTAAAGACCGGCGATGACGTTGAATAGCGTTGTCTTTCCAGCACCATTAGGTCCGATCAGGCCGGTGATCGAGCCTGGACGAATGGTGAGGCTCGCTCCGTTAACAGCATGCACTCCGCCGAAGCGCTTGTGTAAATTTTCGACAACTATCATGAACTTACTTAATAAAAAAGCGGCGCAGAGAGTAACCCTACGCCGCCCTTGAAGCAACGATTAGCGGTAGCGAACCGTTGTATTTTTGCCGTCTTTGACGAGGATTTCTCGATAACTACCAGCAGACTCACCGGCACCGATCAGTTCAACAGCGGTTGCGCCGACATAGTCGATCTCACCACCGTCCTTCAGGATTTGAAGACCTTTTGCGAGTTCACCAGGAAGAATTGGTGTACCTGGTGCATTGGCAACATCAAAGATTTTTGCTTTGACAGCATTGCTGTCAGTTGAGTTTGCAGCCTGCATCGCCAAAAGCGTTAGCGCAGCAGCATCATAGGCTTCAGGCGAGTATGGACCTGCGTCAAACCCGTCTTTCTTCGCCAAATCAGCATAGATTTGAGCGCCGTTGGAATCGGTGCCAGGGACAGTCCCGATCGAGCCGTTTAAGTCTGGGCCAATGGCCTTGACAAGACTTTCGCCGATCATGGCGTCTGGTAGGAAGAATTGATCAAAAGCACCGGCATCGAGAGATGATTGAATAATTCCCTTGCCGCCTTGGTCTAAGTAACCAACCACCACGAGGATATCACCACCGGCTTGGGCGAGTGCCCCAACTTCGGCGCCATAGTCGCCTTTACCATCTTCGTGAGGCGTGTTAATCGTAACTTTACCACCGGCTGCTTCAAAGTTTGACTGAATTGAGTCAGCAAGACCTTTACCGTAATCGTTGTTGGTATAGGTCATCGCAATCGACCGAATGCCTTTCTCTTGAAGCACCTCTGAAATTACTTGTCCTTGGCGTGCATCAGACGGTGAGGCACGGAAGAAGAGGTCGTTGTCTTCCAAGGTTGATAACGCAGGTGAGGTTGCGGATGGCGAAAACAGCAACACACCCTTGGGCATGGCGACGTTTTGTAGAATTGAAATGGTGGCTCCAGAACAAAGGGCACCAATGATGGCATCCACTTTATCAGAGGCAATCACTCGTTCTGCGGCGGCAGCTGCGGCTGAGGCATCGACGCAAGTCGAATCTGCTCGGACGTGACTGACGGTTGCACTATCCAGCAAAAGCTTCGATGCAGAGACTTCTTTCATGGCAAGTTCCGCGCCGCGAGCCATGGATTCAGCGAGTGACTCCGCAGGACCTGTAAAGCCAAGAACGACACCGAGCTTGACGGATTTCGCATGACCACCGGCCAATGCAAAGGAGGATGTAAGAATGGCGGCAGTCGCCATCGCAAGTGCAGTTTTTTTCATAATTTTCTCCGTAGGGACCTTATCTTCAGAAGGCTGCACACCGACTGTATGGGTTTTTCCGCCGTTTTTCGAGTCAGACGCTTTCATTGGATCAAAAAAAAGCCCGGCCAATGGCCGGGCGATTCACTAGGAGTGATCGATTATGCAAAGTCGTCGATGAGCGAACCCTGTGTTTCAGGATCGATTTCGTCCACACGATAATTGTAGTTGGGATGATCCGAGCCCATGGCAATGGCTGCACCCTTTTTAATCGCAACAATCATCTCAGCGGTGAATTCAAAGCGGGAGAAATGAACGGAACTTGTTTTCTCCGCACTTGAACGCTCGAGATCTTCATCAGCAATGGCATAGACACGATCAAATCCTTGGATCTGAACGTAGGTTCTATTTTCAATGTTGACGAGCTCGGCGAGTTTCACTTTACGCTCGTCTTCGTCTGGGAATTCAATCATCTGTGTGCACTTCAGATTGGTTCCGTCAGGGATCAATGGATTGTAGGCTTCAAGCTCATCCATGATCCCCTCTTCTTCAAACGTTTTTTCAATGCGAAGCATTTCCTGAATCTGATAGCGAATGGTTGCTTCGTTTTCGAATTGCAATGTCATGTTGGGTCCAACAAACACGCTGCGAATTCGTTTTAAGCGCATGGCTTCAGTACGAATTTCGGGTCGCTGCTTTGCGTACTCTTCTAACGACAGCAGCGAGGTACGTTCAATTTTTGTCATAGTGACTCCTCATTTAGTCCATAGGCTTTAGCGACCAAAGACAACGGGTGCGCTAAGGCCGGCTCATTGCCGTGATTTTCACGGATACCCTGAGCAATGTGATGTCCACCAAGCGGACAATCACTGGAAATGTAGTCAGGGTTTTGATCATTCATTGCTCTGAAGACCGGCTTCCCGATTTTCATCGATGTCTCATGGAATTCTTGTTTCACTCCATAAGTACCGGCGTGGCCAGAGCAACGCTCGGTCGTTTTCACTTCTGTGTCTGGAATTAACTTCAAAAATTCTTCGGTTTTCTTTCCGATATTCTGTACACGACCATGACAAGGTGCCTGGTAGGACACATGACCGAGACCGTGTTTAAACTCGGTACTCATCAGGCCATCTTTGATTCGTGAAATAAAGTAATCAAAGGGGTCCCAGAACGCGGCCTTCACCGTCTGGACATCCTCATCATCTGGGTACATTAGCGGCAACTCTTGCTTGAACATCAGGGTGCATGAGGGAACTCCTGCCAAGATGGCATAGCCTTCACGAGCGAGTTTGGCCAGATGTGGAATATTGACTCGCTTGAGTCGATCGACGGCTTCCAAATCACCTTGCTCTAACTTCGGCATGCCACAACAGACTTCCTTTTCAGCAACTACCCAAGGAATGTTGTTGTGTTCGAGCACCTTGATCATATCGGTACCGATGCCTGGCTCGTTGTAATTGATGTAGCAGGTTGCAAAGATCGCGACTTTACCCGGGGTGCGATCACCATCCTTCACATCGACGGCTTTGGACTGCTTGATCATTTGACGCAATTTCTTGGGCGCAAATTCAGGCAGCCAAGCATTCTCGTGGACGCCAAGCACGCTTTGGACGGCCTTACGCACGGGTTTCCAGTGGTTCACGGTATTAATCGTTTCAGTGATGACTGGAATGCCGGCAAGTTTTCCGAGTCCATCGGTATCGGACAGGATTTTATCGCGCATTGGCATGCCGTCTTTCTGATGCTTCACGGCTTTGGCTTGTAGCATCAGATGGGGGAAATCAACATTAAATGAATGCGGTGGAACGTAAGGACATTTCGCCATATAGCACATGTCGCACAAATAGCACTCGTCCACGACTTTCACATAGTCTTCTTTAGCGACACCATCCACTTCCATTGTTTCGCTATCATCGATCAGATCGAAGAGCGTTGGGAACGAGTGACACAAACTCAGACAGCGTCGACATCCGTGGCAGATGTCAAAGACACGCTCAAGTTCGGCGTTGAGTTTCTCTTCGTCGTAGTACTCGGGGTTTTTCCAATCAATTGGGTGGCGCGTTGGCGCTTCTAAATTGCCTTCGCGTTTCGTTTCCGTCGCCATTCTTTTCTCCATGGGGGATGAAAACCAGGGACGGACCCCTGGTTTTCGTGCGAATTAAGCTTCTGCTTTGTACGCGTCCAGAGTTTTCTGGAATTTGTTTGCGTGGCTACGCTCTGCTTTTGCAAGAGTTTCGAACCAATCAGCGATTTCGTCGAAGCCTTCTTCACGTGCAGCTTTTGCCATGCCTGGATACATGTCTGTGTACTCATGAGTTTCACCTGCAATAGCAGACTCAAGTGCTTCAGCAACGTTTCCAGCAGCCAGACCAGTTTCAGGATCACCTGAACCACCCTGAATGAGGTATTCCATGTGGCCGTGTGCATGGCCAGTCTCACCTTCGGCAGTGTTACGGAATACGTTAGCAACTTCAGGAGCGCCTTCGATGTCCGCCATGTTTGCGAAGTAGAGGTAACGACGGTTAGCTTTTGACTCACCAGCGAAGGCAGCCTTCAAGCTCTCTTCAGTTTTTGTACCTTTTAATTGCATGCAGTTTCTCCTTTATAGAGTCATGCGTTTTTCACAGTAATGTGGCACCGAATTACCGGTGTCGATGTGAAGTATGGGGACGGGTGTAATTTAATTCCAAGTGTATTTGTCAATAACTTCGATTTATTTTTACTATGGTGGTTTTCGCGTGATGGTTGTTGGATGGAATGCAGTGTATCAGTTGATTCTGGCGATGCGCGGATGACTCAAAACCCGTTACACTGCAGGCATGCAATTAAACTCTCCCCAACAACAGGCCGTCACTGCGCCTGAGTCTCATTTGCTGGTCATCGCCGGTGCCGGCTCGGGAAAAACCCGCGTGTTGGTTGAGCGAATGGCTTTTCTGATGCGTGATCAAGGTTTGTCGCCACATGCATTGATGGCGGTGACCTTTACCAATAAAGCGGCGCGTGAAATGCGTGAACGGCTGGAACAGACATTAGGCCGATCGTTACACACCATGTGGGTTGGCACTTTTCATGGATTAGCGCATCGATTTTTACGAGCGCATTGGCGTGATGCCGGCTTGATTGAGCAATTTCTGATTTTAGATTCCGATGATCAGCAACGGATGATGAAGCGGATTATTGCCGATTTGCAGTTGGATGATGCGAAGTTTAAGCCGCGGGCGGTCGCCGGGTTTATTAACAGCTGCAAAGATGAAGGACAGCGTCCGCATCACCTGCAAGCTGGCCGTGATTATTACAACGATATGTTAATTCGGCTGTATGCCGAGTATGAGGCGCGGTGCAAAGCACAGAATTTGGTTGATTTTGGCGAGCTTTTGTTGAGGACGTTCGAAACACTTCAGAACAAATCAGAGCTTTTAAGCCATTATCAAGACCGTTTCAGACATTTATTGATCGACGAATTTCAAGATACCAATACCATTCAATATGCGTGGATGCGCTTATTGGCTGGACCAAAGACGCACGTCATGGCCGTCGGCGATGACGACCAGTCGATTTATGCATGGCGCGGTGCTCGGATTGAAAATATTCATCGTTATGAGACGGATTTCGCACCTGTCACGACGATCCGGTTAGAGCAGAACTATCGATCGACTGACGTGATTCTGAAAGCAGCAAACGCGGTGATTTCCAATAACACAGGTCGCCTTGGCAAAGAATTGTGGACAGAGCAAGGCGCAGGGACTCCGATCCAATTGTATGCAGCGTTTAATGAGCAAGACGAAGCTCGCTTTGTTGCGAATCGAATGAGTCAGCATGTCGATCAGGGTGGTCTGTATGGCGAACAAGCCATTTTGTATCGCTCCAACGCACAATCTCGTGTGTTGGAAGATGCATTATTACGCGCGGGTATTCCCTATCGTATTTACGGAGGCCAGCGATTCTATGAGCGCCTCGAGATCAAAAATGCATTGATGTACCTTCGGCTGATTCAAAACCGTTTTGATGACACCGCATTCGAGCGAATCATTAACGTTCCACCAAGAGGCATCGGTGAGCGCACCGTCGAACTCATCCGAGAGACTGCCCGCGATGAAGGCCAGGGATTGTGGGATGCTGCGCTTCGACTGACTCACGGCAACGGCTTGAGTGGCCGAGCGAAGACAGCGGTGGTCGCCTTTATTGATTTGATCAATGAGCTAGACCGCAAAGCCACTGATCTGGAGCTCTCTGATCTTGCTCGCGATGTGATCGAAACCACCGGACTACTTGCGTATCACGGCTCAGAAAAAGGGGAGCGCGGACAGACGCGCGTCGATAACTTAAATGAATTAGTCAGCGCGTGTCGTGCGTTTGAACCGGAAGATGAAGACAGCTCAGTGTTATTGCAGTTCCTCTCGCAAGCGAGTTTGGACGCCGGTGAGACACAGGCTGATCCAGATGCGGATGCGGTGCAACTGATGACGCTACATTCCGCCAAGGGTCTTGAATTCCCAAGAGTCTTTTTAGTGGGTGCAGAAGAAGAGTTGTTCCCGCATGTGATGAGCCTGGATTCGGCCGGTGGGCTCGAAGAGGAACGGCGGCTTGCCTATGTGGGCATTACCCGCGCCATGCAGCATTTGGTGGTGACCTACGCGGAATCTCGTCGTCTGAATGGACGTGATCACTTTGGGCTGTTGAGTCGATTTATTCGGGAGATACCCCAAGAGTGTATTGAAGAGGTTCGGTTGGAAACCCAGGTGAGCCGACCCTTTGTCTCATCATCGTTTGGCGCGCGCCCGGTTGATCGACCTCATCGCCACCCAAGATTTCAGGATTATGACGATGGCTTCAGTGAAGACACAGGCCTTGGGATTGGATCGCGGGTTGATCACGGCCTGTTCGGAGAAGGAACAATCCTTGCATTCGAAGGATCTGGGCCACAAATGAAAGTCCAGGTGCGGTTTGATGATGGATCTAAAAAATGGCTGGTCCTTCAATATGCGAAGCTGGTGCCGCTGGGCTAGTGATGCCCAGGGACTTGACGAATACGGCCGTTGGCATCAATGGCCACGAAGACGAATCGCGTTTCGGTTGATTTGTAACTTTCAGCACCTTGCTCGGTGATCCACACCTCGATGCGGATTTGCATCGATGATCGACCAATGTCCTCAAGCTCTCCGTAGAGGGAAACTTCGGATCCCACGGGGACGGGGGCAACGAAATCAACGTTATCGAGCGAGACAGTTGCGCATCGGCCTCCGCTGGCTTTCATTGCAATTTGCGCGGCCGCTTGATCCATTTGATCAAGCAACCAGCCTGCATAGATATCGCCGAGTGCGTTAGTAAACCTTGGGTGCGCGATCACCCGCAAAATTAATTCGCCTTCTGGATTGGGATCCTGTTCGTCAAGCTCCACGGCTGATCCTTATTGTTTAAGTGTGTGGAATGGAGTCTACCCTGTCATTACTCGTTCAAGAAGTACCCAAGGCATGTGACACGTTGGGTCGTCTGTTGCAGCGCACTCTGCAACATCCGCTCGCTGGCAAAGAGGCCGACCGATTGTTTGGCTCGGGTCAGTGCGGTATAGAGCAGTTCGCGGCTGGGTCGAAAACGCGATCCATTCGAGCTCGGTTCGGGAAGGCAGACTAAAACAGACTGATATTCAGAACCTTGCGAACGATGGATGCTGATTGCCCAGGCAGGCTCAACCCAACCGAGTTGATTTCTCATAAGAGGTGTTGAGAGCGTATCAAATCGCACACGTGGATTCTGCGTGTCATTGGAATCAACGACGACACCGATGTCGCCATTGAAGACCCCGAGCGCAGGTTGGTTTTCTGTCACTAAAAGCCGCTCTCCAACGCCTCTTAGCCCCAATTGTTGGCACTCGGCTTGAATCAAGTGATTCACAAAGCGTCGGCCACCAATTCCCTCGTGAATCGCAGTCAGACATTGAAATGCTGGTGCCTCGAGCTGCTCGGCTGTTTTGACACGGTCCAGATAGGGCTTGAGTCCATGCAACAGATACGTCTTTAAACGGTCTGTTGACTGATTGGGCTCCCAAAACACACCAGATTCGCGGATGCATTCAAGAAACCCCACGGAGTCGCCCACAAGACAGAGATCTTGCAAGGTTGCCAGAGTCTCTTGCCCTTGGATTCGATGACGATTGGTGAGTGTGAAGCAATGCGAGCTGAGACTCTCGGAGTCACTGATGGTTTTGAGAATATTGCCAGCCTCAACACTCGCCAACTGGTTGGGGTCACCCATTAAAATGATGTGTGCATCTGGAGAGAGCGCTTTTAACAGACGATCAAACAAATCGAGCGAGACCATCGACGCTTCGTCAATCAAAACCACCTGTGATTCGCTCAGTGTATTCAATTGTCGATGGATGGTTGTTGCCACGACATCGTTGAGTCGGGCGTCGGGTTGATCCATGTTTGAGCAAGCCGCTTGAAACGATTCGGTCAATCGAACGGCGGCTTTTCCTGTCGGCGCGACCAAGGAGATGCGAGGTGTTTTCCCAAGAATCTTCAATTTTGCGGCAACGATAGCAGCTGCAGTGGTTGTCTTACCCGTTCCAGGTCCGCCAGACACCACGGCGAGGGTTCGCGCTGCAGCGCCAACGATGGCTGCTTGCTGCGAAGAGTCCGCATGGGGCATGAAGTGTAATGGGTCGATCGGGGCTGAGTTTATCCGAGTGAGCGCGCGTCGTCTGAGCTCGAGAGCGACTCGCTTTTCCTGGGCGCTATGTCGGCGGATTTGCAGGAATTGGTGATTGACGGCGAGTAATTGACTCAGGTCTTTTTGATTGAGTGCACGCGACCAAGATTCTTCACTCGCTCGATCGAGTTGCAATGCGGTATGCCCAGCATCGATGGCATCGAACAATTGAGACAATTCAGGCTTCAAATCAGCGGGTAAACCGAGTTGCTGCAGCAAGAGGAACAAGTCACTGGTGGTCATCGGGTGCATAAGCATTGCTCCTCGAGAGCCAAAATCCCTGGTGTTTCTAGCGGACGTCGCCAGAGACCAGCGTTGTTGGAGTGAATCCCACGACAAAATAGGTAAGTGACATCACCTAAGTGCCGGTCCGGATCATAATCAGGCAACCGGCTACCGAGCCAGCGATGCAATGCCAGACCATAGATCGCTGCCTGTAGGGGATAGAATGACCGTTGCATGGCGGCTTGTAATTGCACATCCCCGTAGGAGCTATCATTCGGGCCTAAATAATTGGTTTTGTAATCGATGATGTGGAATCGACCTTGGTACTCGAAGACCAAGTCGATAAATCCGATCAAATGTCCGGCGATGGGCTGATCGATCGGAGGCTCCAGTGGCTCCCACCAAGAGAAGGCTCTACAGGCATTGAATAAGGTTTGCGCTCTCAAGTCCGGTTTGAGTGGCAATTCGAACTGAGGTTCAGGGCGTTTTTGGCTGACTCCAAGTTGGTTCAAAGATACGCCTGGATACAGTTCAACCGATAGAATCTGGCGAATCCACTGGCCAACAAGCGGCGCATGGGACAGATCAAGGTGAGCGGGCCAACGTTTGTTGATCAAGCGATCGATGTCAGTGTCTTCACGGTGGGCTTGGGCGTGCCATTCGAGGATGTCATGAATAAATTGACCGGTCTCGGTCCCACCGGGAAGCTTGTGCCAATCGGCATTGAGTCCAAATTCTGTCGTCACAACCTCTTCATCGTCAGCGCCGCGAGCGCTATCAAGATGAGCATCGTGCTTGATAAGAGTCGAAAAACTTCTGAAAAACCATGACGGAATTTTGGGTTGTTGAAGCCTCGCGATCTTTTCAGTCGGTGGAACGAATGCTTGCCGTGATGTGTCAGCGTTTGGAACAGTCAAGGTTGAGTGATGCACACCGAGCGCGTCTACATCTCTCCCGTGTAAAAGCTTGGATACCGCATTTTCAGAGTCAGGGATGCCGAGAAACACCGTCTGTTTAGCGCGAGTCAACGCGACATAGAGCAATCGGTTGAGGTCTTCATCTTGATCCTTTTGCGCAGCCGCCAATGCCTCTGAAGTGAGATCGATTTTGGAGCCTTCAGCGTCACAATAGTCGAGCCCCCAAGCATGTTTGGACAGGGACTTTGCGGTGATGCTATCGGCTAAAATCACCACCGGATATTCAAGACCTTTTGCGCCATGAATGGTGTTAATCCGAATCACTTGAGACTCGGTTGGTGATCGCTGACTGGTGCGATCATCGGCATCTTGTGTATTGCTCGCTTGCTTGGCCCACCAGTGCGCGGCTTCGATGGGACTGAGTCCTTTGCCGTCTTCACCAAAAATCTCGAGGCACTGCATCAGCAGGTTCCAATCTTCCAAGCCATCCAAGGTGTTTGGAAATCGCGTTGCCGTCTGACAGCGCTCAAATAAGCGTGCGATCGATGCTGCTGGCCCGTCGGATAGCCAGCGGTCTCTGGCGTTAAATAATTCGCTTTGATATTCAACAAACGCCGGATGTTCGATGAGTAGCCCAGGATGATTGAGCTCGAATCCCATGAGCGGAGTTGCGACTGCTGATGTGACTTTTCCAAGGTCATCAGGATTTGCGATGGCTTCTAAAATGGAAACCATGTCTCGGGAAATTCTGTGTGTAAACACACGGGCTTTGTTTTGGTAGTGAAAGGGCAGTCCGTAGCGTTCACCAATGTGTTTAATTTTCGCCGCGGTCGCTCGGCTTTGGACTAAAATGCAGAGATCGTTTTCCAACACGGGTTGCCCATTGATTTGGCAGGTCCCTTGGCGTCCTTTCGATAACAGCGACGCACTCAGCTGCACGACCCGTTCTGGGGTCAGCGCTTCAATCCACTGAAAACCTGTTAATTCCTGATGGTCCAACACAAGCGGTGGCGTGTCTTCGGGTCGCCCACACGTTAAGGGGTGGTATCTGAGTGACTGACCGACTGGGTGAGCTGAATCAAATACCGAGTTCAATCCCTCAACTAATGTCTCTGTCGATCGGTAGACAGTATCTAAGTTCCATCGTGAGGTCTCAGGGAGACTACGGACCACTTGATGATAAAAGGCTGTATCCGCGCCGCGGAAACGATAGATGGCTTGCTTGGGGTCGCCGACCATCATCATCAGTCGCGTTGGCGTGTCAGGATACAGTTGATCGAGCATCGACCATTGGTGACGATCGGTATCTTGAAACTCATCCACTAAAATCAAGGTGTGTTCAGGACGCTCGCTCGCTAAGTGTTCGGCGACCCAAGCCGCATCACGAATGATCTGATCATTGTCGGTGATACCAAGCTCTGACAGCCGTTGCCGATAGGCCTCTCTGAAGAGGTGTAAGCAATACGATCGAAAGGCGCGTTCGGTTGCTAACGGCTTCAGTAAGGCAACCCACTGATCGAAACCGGTCCCCCGATGATCATTTTCACGGCTCAGGAAGTATTTCACAGTGGTGTCAGGAATTTGCGTGCGTTTTGTCGCTTGTTCAATGATGTCGCAATGACCGATGAGCGTCTTTTGCTGAAGTCCCTTCAGCGTTTTCAGCGATTCCAATTGATTGAGTGCTTCTGCTTTTGCTTGAGCAAATTCCGATGCAATGGCCCCAAGATCAGGGCAACTTTTGACCTGCGGTTTGATCTGATCAATGGGTTTCCAAGCAAGCTCCGCCTGGCTCATCAGATTGGAAAGTCCGCCTGTGAGCTCCCGGATGAGTCCCTGACCGTGCATCTTGGCAAGTTCCCGGTAGCAGTCAATGATGACTTCTTGTCGAATTTGTTCAGTGTCTGTTTCCACGGGAAAACTTGGGATTCCAGCAGCCGGTCCGAAGTCATTCACCAAGCGGATGGCAAAGCCATGGATGGTTTGAATATCGATGGTATCGATTTGACGGAGGGCATGATGGAGTCTTTCTAAGCCAGTTGGCAGTGAATGATCGGGATATAAGCGCGCGAGCTCAGACTCGCCGCGGTTGAGTTGATCGATTTCACCCAAGAGGCGTTGACGGACGCGAGCGCGAAGTTCTCGAGTGGAAGCTCTGGTGAACGTCATTAGAAGACAATGGTCTGGTTGGTGCCCTTCAATGGCAATGGCTTTGATGAGCATCGACATCAATGCGTAGGTTTTACCGGTACCGGCACTGGCCTCGATTAAATGTCTGCCCGACGATGGGATGGATGTTGGATTAAAGCGCTGCACGGGATCGACCGAGATAATTCACTAATGGAACGACGAGTTCCATGACCAATGCGTGATGTTTGTGTGAGATGTCTGAATCGTGCATCCAGACGCGCTGATACTCGGGTTTAAAACGCAACGCTTGGTCATTCCATTGAATCCACTCCATTGTGTTTGGATCCTTGTTGAGGTGTTTTGCGGTTTTCATTGCAAGTGGGCTGATCAGCGGACAGGGTGAGTGGTGATCCGCGATATGATGCAGCCAGCTGGCCAGTAAGTCCTTTGCTGTTGTGCTGTCGATCGGCCCGAAAGGAATGACCCGATTTTTAAATGTGACCAAACGCATGCTTTCCTCAGTGGGTGTGGTTGCGTAAAGCAAGAGACCTTCTAAAAGCACTCGCAGGCCGCGGAGACTATCGACGGAATCACCGACCACAATGCGCGGCGTTTCCACCGTCTGAAGTTGATCGATTGAGATTGTAAAATCATCGATGGAGAGAATGGTCGGATCGATCCATTGCGCGTCAAAATCGAGGGCGTCAATCACGACAGAAGGGGCGATACTCCTCAATGCATCCGCGAAATCGATCTCATCGGGTAGTTCAGGGTGTTGCTGAATCACAGTCTGAATGTCAGATCGAGTGAGCGATTGGCTGACCAGCGCATCTCGGACTTTGAATTGGTTGAGCGCATCGATGGTGAGCGGTTCAAGGTTCAGATCTGGATGGTCTGGAGGTTGCAGGCGGACGCCTTTGTGTTCGAGGAATGCGCGCGCTGGCTGAGAGGCAGTGTCGAGAAAGTCAGAAGCCGTCCAGTGGTGACGGATGGCGGGATCACTCGACTGATGGGGTGAGACCTCAATCGCGTGCGGGTGTAGGCCAAGACCCATTGGAAGTTCGGTGACTGGGTTGTTGGTTGAATGTTGAAAGCAGTCAACCAACGTCACAACTCCGGGGCCGGGAAGTTCTTGACTTTGCTGGATTGGATGCCGCCCGATCCAACTGATCCATAGGGCGTCTTCGGTATTCATGATGATGTCGGCGAGTACTTGTCGTTCTTTGTCGGATTCGACGAGATCACCCGGTCGAGGCATGTGTGCGATCAAATCCCACAAATGGATGGGACTGTCCGATGGAAACGAATCATGATTGGCGCCTAAGACGGCAACCGCAGGGGTCGTGATACTTCGTATGGTTTGTGGTGCAGTCACTGAGAGTTGATCATTGAGGGCCAGAGGTCGAGACAGGCCAACGGACTGTTTCAGCGCCAACCATTCAAAGACTGTACCGAGACTGACGGTGTGGTTGGTCCATTGTTCGATCAAGGGAGCGAGGTTGAGATTGAGTACCTGTCCAAGCGTTAACCGCTGAAGCGCTCGTTCGATCAAATGCACAGCCTCACCTAATGGCAGTTCTGATGGAGCTGTCAGGATGGATTCCACAGAGGTGAGCGCAGCGATCAGCCGATCTAACGCGTAGGTTTGCTCAATGGCTTCCGTGGGCGTGCTGTCTGAGGACCAATGATCATCTGGATCGGCCATCAGGCCTTTCAGTAGTCGCTGTTTAGCAGCGATGAGTGTGTGACGGTAACCGGAGAGTCCGCGCCGCGCACCGGATTGAATCAGCCAGCGCTGGATCTGACGTAAATGGTGGTCAGTCAACTTCAGTGATGCTTTTACTGAGGGTTCGCACAGGAATGCAAACAATGGGCCGGCTTTAAATCCAGATTTGGCCATGTTAGAGAGTAGCTGGATTGAAACCACCTCCAGTGGCTGAATGATGAGAGGATCGGGTGCGGTTGACAAGTGCTCTAGCAGATCAGAGTGATGAAAAACACGCTGAACAATGGGTCCATACAGCGCTGGATTGGGGGTCACAATATGAAGGTCACGAAGGCTTCGGGAAGGATGTTCATTGAACCAATGAGTGATCCAGTGTTTCAGGCGGATGACCTCTTGCGTGGGACTGGTTGCTGCAACCAGAGCCACGGACGAATCCATTGCTATCGGTCGGTGTTGGTTGTCGAACAGAGCCTGTTTGAGTTGAGATAGCCCGTGGGTTGGCTGGATGTGGACAAAGCCTTCGATCACATCGCGGTCACCAAGAGTGGAGAGTACCTTGGCCTTTTCACGGCAAAGATCGGCAAGCACGGGATGGGTCTCTGGAAGCTCAAGTGATCCTTGGGTAAACCATGGCGAGGGAGAGGGTGATTGCAAGCAGAGGAAACAGGGCGTGTTGTGCGTCCAGGCTTCGAGTGCTTCAAGTGCCAGCGATGAGAGTCGATCTGGGTTAAAGACGATCACACGACCGACAGTTGCCAAACGTTGGGATGCCGGTTCTTTGATCGCATGGATCATCGACGCATAAGGGGCGTCTGGGAGCAGGGGTCTGATCTGTTGCCAGAGTTTCGCCTGCCAGACCATCTGAGGCGCCGAGGGTCGATGTTGATCCCAATGCAGCAACCAATCGGGGCGCTCGATTAAATATCGCTGAAAGAGTTGGAATAGCCGAGTGACTTGTTGCAAATAGTCGGCTTCCTGAAGCTCTGGATTCTGTTCACGCCAGAGCGTTGCGATCGACCAGTACAGATCAGAGTCAAGTTGTTCGGTGGGCCTTGTACCGGAGACGTCGAGAATGAAGTCGGTGAGAGTGGTCATTTGGGTGTTGGATAAACTGCCCAGTCGATCAGTCAATTGGATTTGTAACCAACGTCCAGTGTCTTGATTGGGCACGATGATCCAATCTGGAGTCAGTGGCGAGACTTCACTCGGCGACGACAACACACGAGCGACGGTTTCAACCAAAGTGTTTAGATCGTTGGAAAAGACACACTGCATGATTTGATTTCCGCACGTTCGGGCTCTTTACGCAACCACTGTCAACGCGTCACACTGTTTGCTGACAAGGAGACTATATCGTGCCAAATCCATTCGTCGTCGACGACACCCGCATTGCGCAAATGAAACCCTTGATTACGCCCGCGATCTTGTTGGAAGAATTACCCATGACCGACGGAATGATCGAGTCTGTCGCCAAAGATCGTGCGGAAATCGCCGATATCATGCACGGCCGTGATTCAAGACTGGTTGTGGTTGTCGGGCCCTGTTCGATTCATGATCCAGATGCTGCCAAAGAGTATGCCTCTCGTCTCAAGCCGTTAATCGAAACATACAGCGATACGCTGAAAATTGTCATGCGTGTTTATTTTGAAAAGCCTCGGACCATTGTCGGGTGGAAAGGATTGATTAACGACCCGAATCTTGACCAGAGTTTTGCGGTGAATAAGGGGTTACACAAAGCCCGGAGTTTGTTGTGTCACTTGGTGGAACAAGGCATTCCCGTCGGATGTGAATTTTTAGATACCATCAGCCCACAGTTCATTGCTGATTTAGTCAGCTGGGGAGCAATTGGTGCTCGAACCACTGAAAGTCAGGTCCATCGTGAATTGGCATCTGGTCTATCGATGCCTGTGGGATTCAAAAATGGAACCGATGGTACGATCACGATTGCCACCGATGCTGTTCAAGCAGCCAGCCATCCACATCATTTTCTATCGGTCACGAAACAAGGTGTGGCTGCGATTTTCGGAACCACGGGGAATCCCGATTGCCATGTGATCTTACGAGGTGGGCAGTCAGGACCGAATTATGAGCGCGCCGAGGTTGCCCCTGTTCTTGAAACACTCCGTTCTAAATCCTTACCTCCTTATCTGATGATCGATTGTAGTCACGGGAATTCGTTGAAAGATCATACTCGGCAGCATTTGGTGGTTGAGAGCGTACTTCAACAGCGCCGAGAAGCGGACCATGGAATTTTTGGAATTATGATCGAAAGCCATTTAGTCGCTGGGAATCAGCCATTGAAGCCGAACCTGTCCGAGCTCACGTATGGACAGTCGGTCACTGACGCATGTATCGGTTGGGCCGAGACAGACGAGTTATTATCCTTAATGCATCAGGACTAGAACTGATTTGCAAGCCAGTACAGCGAGGCCGCGAGGCATGCTGAGGCGGGAACAGTGATAATCCAAGCGCTGGCAATCGAGACAATAAAACGACGTCTTACGAGTTTGCGTTTCGAGCGCCCACTATTTTGATTGCTGTAAATGGCTTTGGCTTGATTTGGCGGGCGCTCCAAGAACCGACCAGAGCGCGTAGGACTCTCAAGAAATTCGCGCAAAAATCCAACGCCGAAAATCGCACCGATTGCGATGTGAGTGGAGCTTACGGGGAGCCCCAGTGTGGTCGCAATCAATACCGTGACAGCTGATGATAGTGCAACACAATAGGCTCGTGCTGCATTCAACTTCGTGATTTTTTCACCCACCGTTTTGATGAGTTTCGGACCAAATAAGGCAAGTCCTAGAGCGATACCAACGGCACCTACGACCATGACCCAAAATGGGATTCCAACCTTAGATTGAATGGCTTCTGTATCGTTGAGTGTTGAGACGATGGCCGCTAGAGGGCCAACCGCATTGGCGACGTCATTTGCCCCATGAGCAAAACTGAGTAAAGCGATACCGATGATGAGCGGGAGATGGAAAAGTGAATAGATATCTCGTTTTCTATTTGAGAGGCCTACTGCTTTTATTGCGATGTATGGGCGTGATGCGACCCAACTAACTACTGCTGCGACACATGCGACTAAGATAATCGCATTACCATCTGCTTTCCAAATTTTCTTGAGACCCTTCGTCGCCATGTAGGCTGCTAAAGCCCCCATCATTAGCCCAATTAAAATTGGGACCCAGGTCTTCGCACTTTCTATTCGGTTGTACCGATATAAAATGCGGTTTTTGATTAAAAACAGCAGGCTTGCCGCGATCAAGCCGCCTATCACTGGTGAGATTATCCAACTCGCAGCGATTTTTCCGATTGTTGGCCAATTCACGACCGCCATTCCAGCAGCAGCCATACCTCCACCCAGGACTCCACCCACGATCGAGTGTGTTGTCGAGACAGGGGCATTTAAGGCGGTTGCCAAATTGATCCAGAGCGCAGCGGCGAGAAGTGCGCAGACCATTAATGTTCGGAATGATTCAACAGAGAGAGATTCGTCAGGTGATATGATGCCTTTAGCAACTGTTTTGACAACGTCGCCGCCTGCGAGCAACGCTCCAGCACTTTCGCATACCACAGCAATTAGTATCGCAGTCCCCACTGAAATGACACCGCCACCAACAGCTGGCCCCATGTTATTTGCAACATCATTCGCACCAATATTGAGTGCCATGTAGCCACCGATGACGGCTGCAATAATCAATAAGCTGAGTTGACCCTCAGGTGCTGAGACAGTCTGGCTAATCACGAATGCGACGAGCAAAAGGAATGCGAGAGCTAGACCAAATGTGTACATTGGAAATCCGCTAGATGACTGATTCACAGATGCTTTTTGAGCTTGTTTGAGATCATTGATGTAGCGGTTGCCACCTGAACTGCTTTGATTTTCATTACTTGGATCAACGGGTGGCATGCAACTGTTCCCATAGCTTTCGTTAGTTGTCATCAGACTGTAACAAAAGGTAGGTCAAAATGCGCTTCGAAGTCGGGGAGTACCTCGAAACTTTTGTGTGACTCGTTAAACAATTAGGAGTGCCCATGTTTACTCGTATTACAACAGCTGCAGCCATGGCTGCAGTCATCAGCTCGACAGCGGTAGCGCGCGACTACATCAGCATCGCCGGATCATCAACAGTTCTTCCATTTGCAACGATTGTTGCTGAGCGTCTCGGACGGAACGTTAACCAAAAAACACCAGTCGTTGAATCTGGCGGTTCTTCTGTTGGCAAAAAAGGTGTTTGTGATGGCATCGGTACACAGTTTATTGATATCGGTAATGCGTCTTCGCGCATGAAGACAGCTGAGCTTGAGTACTGTGACAAGAATGGCGTGAAAATTACCGAGATCAAGGTCGGTTATGATGGAATCGTGGTTGCTAACTCCAAGAAAGCAGATCGATTGAAAATCTCTCTTGCAGACCTCGGTAAAGCCTTGACTGCTGAAGTACCAGTTGATGGAAAGATGGTCGCAAACCCATACAAAAAGTGGTCAGACGTGAACCCAGCTTTGCCAGCGATTGAGATCCGAGTTTATGGCCCGCCAACAACTTCCGGAACACGTGCATCATATGCTGAAATCGTGAATGAAAAAGCATATTGCGGCAAAGATGCTGAAGCCAAAGCCGCATTGAAAGCTGCTGGCAAAAAAGCCAAATCATGTCGCGCGATGCGGACTGACGGTGCATATGTCGAAGCAGGTGAGCAGGACAATCTGATCGTACAGAAGCTGCAAGAAGATACAGGTGCATTTGGCATCTTCGGTTTCTCTTACCTTGATCAGAACTCTGACACATTACAGGGTGCTGAACTCTCAGGTGTTGTGCCAACTTTTGAAGCAATCGCGGATGGGAAGTACAAAGCGTCTCGTGCACTGTTTTTCTACGTGAAGCATCAGCACATTGGTGTTGTACCGGGCATCGAAGAATACATGACTGAGTGGACCAAGCATTGGGATGAAGACAGCGTACTTTCTGATGCGGGTATGATTCCAATGCCACAAGCTGAGCGTGATGAAATGGCTGCTCGCATGAAAAATCTTCCAGTGTTGGTTGCAGCTGATCTGAAGTAATCAACATCGGTTGTTGATAATCCTTTGACCGAACGGGACAATCCGTTCGGTCTTTTTATGTCTGAGGAAAAATTCGCGTGTCTTTTACGAATTTGATGCTGACAGTACTAGTGATAAGTGCTTTGTATTTTATTGCTGGTCAGCGAGTCGCTCGAGCGTTGAGGTCAAATAATGCAGGGAAACTCCATTCTTTGCCTCATTATCACGGGGTATGGGCTGCGGTCACCTCTGCTCTTCCCGCACTGTTCGTTTTATTGACGATCCTGATTGGCAAGGATCTCTTGTTTCAGTTTTGGGCTAGGGATTATTTTCCAGAGGACGTTATGAACGGTGATACTGTCGATCGGGCGATTGCATTAGCAAAGGTATCGAACGTCATAAACGGCATCAGTTTTGGTGAGGTCGAACCTTGGGTTCAAGCTGCAGGCGATGCTTGGATCCGATGGGATGCTAATGCGATTGTCGTCGCAAATTCCCTCGTCTTAGCGGTTTCACTTGTCGGTGGCCTTTTGGGGTATCGCAGAATCAACTTGGCATTCCGTTCGCGTAATTACGTGGAACGGATTTTGACCTGGATGTTAATCGGAAGCTCTTTGGTCGCGATTTTGACAACTATCGGTATTGTGTTGTCCGTTCTGTTCGAATCAATCCGTTTCTTTAAGTTAATTCCGCCTCAGGATTTCTTATTTGGTCTTGAGTGGAATCCCCAGTTTGAAGGGGCTGAGCGCGCTGGATCAGGTGGTGGAACAGCGACTTATGGGATGGTTCCGATGTTTGTTGGAACATTTTTAATCTCAGCAATAGCACTTACTGTTGCGATACCTATCGGGCTATTTAGTGCAATTTATTTGGCTGAGTATGCAACTCCGAGAATTCGTGGAATCGTGAAGCCACTACTCGAGATTCTGGCGGGCGTTCCTACAGTTGTTTATGGATTTTTTGCAGCCTTAACAGTTGCTCCTTTCGTCAAATCTGTTGGTGAGTCAATGGGCCTTGAGGTTGCTTCAGAGTCTGCTTTAGCTGCAGGTTTGGTTATGGGCGTGATGATCATTCCATTCATCTCATCACTATCGGACGACGTGATTAATGCAGTCCCCCAGTCATTGCGTGATGCAGCATATGGACTCGGTTCGACGCGTAGCGAAGCCGTTCGCCAGGTTGTACTACCGGCAGCGCTTCCTGGAATCGTCGCTGCAGTCATTCTCGCAGTATCACGTGCTGTGGGTGAAACCATGATCGTTGTGATGGCTGCTGGCTTGGCAGCTAATTTGTCATTCAATCCGTTGGATGCTGTTACAACTGTAACATCCCAAATTGTGACGATCTTAGTAGGGGACCAAGAGTTTGAGTCGGCTAAGACACTGTCAGCATTTGCGCTGGCATTAATGTTGATTATTACGACGTTAGCGTTGAATTATTTCGCGTTACAAATCGTTAAGAAATATCGAGAACAGTATGACTGATCGTACGTATCAAAGACTGGATCCTCAGCAGGCGGCGGAGCGTGTTAAAGCATCCATCAACTTACGTAAACGGAAAGAGACGCGTTTTCTATGGCTGGGAAAAACCGCAGTAGCCATTGCGTTAGGTTTTCTTGTTTTGTTGTTCGCTGGAATCTTAAGTAAGGGAATTCCTGGACTGTTTCAGTACTACGTGACTCTGGACGTGCGACTTGACGCACGTCAGTTAGATCCAAGCGGCCAGATGACGGTCGAATCGCTTGCTGGTGGTGACTTTGATGGTGCGATTTTAACATCCTTATATGAGGCTCTTGGTAACCCAGAAGGTCGGAAAGAAAAACGTGAGGCGCGGCGTCTGATTTCTTCGGGGTCGAGTCAGCGATTGATGAACTATGTACTAGATAATCCAGAGCAATTAGAGTCCATGGTTTCTATTCAATTCGCCGTTGATGATGATGTCGATACTTTTCTTCGAGGTCTGATTTCTCGTGAAACGCCAGAAGCAGATCGTCGCATCAGTGATCAGTTGATTGGCTACATTGACGCGTTAGAGGCTGAGGGCCGCATCAGCTACGAAATCAGTGATTATTTATTTTTCGGCTCTGCATCCCGTGATGCCGAAATGGCTGGTATTCGAGGCGCGTTGGTCGGCTCAATTTTGACACTATTAGTATGTATCGTTATTGCCTTTCCGTTGGGGGTTGCGACGGCTGTTTATCTGGAGGAAATGGCTCCAAAGAATCGTCTCACCGAAATTATTGAAATCAATATTAACAATCTTGCGGCAGTGCCTTCGGTGGTTTTTGGCATCATGGGTCTCGCTATCTTTATTGTTGCTTTTGGAATGCCTCGTTCGATTCCACTGGTTGGAGGTATCGTTCTTGCGTTGATGACTTTACCCACAATTATTATTTCATCTCGGGCTGCAATTCGCGCAGTACCTCCTAGTATCCGAGATGCTGCTTTGGGAGTTGGCGCATCAAAAATGCAAACCATCATGCATCATGTGTTGCCGTTAGCCATGCCTGGCATGCTAACCGGAACAATTATTGGTATGGCACAAGCCTTGGGTGAGACAGCGCCACTTCTAATGATTGGCATGGTTGCATTTATTGTTGATGTGCCGGGGGGTGTCACTGATCCTGGCACGGTCCTTCCGGTGCAGATTTTTATGTGGGCCGATTTTGCAGAACGTATGTTTGTTCAAAAAACCAGTGCGGCAATTATCGTGCTGCTCGCGTTCCTAATCAGTATGAATGCGGCGGCGATTTTGCTTCGTAAAAAGCTAGAACGACGCTGGTGAGGGGATTAAAGTAATGGAAACAATAGTGAGTGATTCGATGGTCCAGAACACCAACCAAGTAGAGGGTCGAGCTGTCCCTGAGAAGACTCTTGGCGAAATTCAAGTTGATAACCCACGAATGTCTGCCAGAAACGTCAATGTTTTTTATGGCGAGAAACAGGCTATCGATAACATCAGTCTTGATATCGGTATGAGTCAGGTTATTTCATTCATTGGCCCATCCGGATGTGGCAAGTCGACTTTCCTTCGATGTCTGAATCGAATGAACGACACTATTGATATCTGTAAGGTTGATGGTGAGATTAAGATTGATCACCAGAATATCTATGATCCAGCGATTGATGTTGTATCATTGCGCGCTCGTGTCGGAATGGTATTTCAGAAGCCGAACCCGTTTCCGAAATCAATTTTTGACAACATCGCTTATGGGCCGCGAATTCATGGTCTCGCGGCAAGCAAAGTCGAGCTTGATCAAATTGTTGAATCGTCATTACAGCGCGCTGGGCTGTGGGAAGAAGTTAAAGATCGGTTAGATCAGCCTGGCACCGGCCTATCAGGCGGACAGCAACAACGGTTGTGTATTGCTCGGGCGATTGCAGTCAGCCCAGAAGTGATTTTGATGGATGAACCGTGTTCTGCATTGGACCCAATTGCAACAGCGAAGGTCGAGGAATTGATCCATGAGTTACGTGAGCAATACACGATTGTCATCGTAACGCACTCAATGCAACAAGCGGCGCGTATATCGGATAGAACAGCATATTTTCACCTTGGCAAGCTGGTCGAAGTGGGAGATACAAAGCAAGTCTTTACGAACCCAAGGCACGAGTTGACACAGGACTACATTACAGGACGATTCGGATAAAAATGAACGACTTAAATGACGATTTCTTTCGACATATTTCCAGTGAGTTCAATGAGGAATTGGAAGCTCTGAGACGGTCGATCTTGGAGATGGGTGGACTTGTCGAAGAGCAATTGAGAGCTGCACTCCAATTTTATTCTACCCAAGACTCATCCCTACTCAGCAAGACAGATGAGATTGAGAAAAAGATTAACGCAGCCGAAATCGATCTGGATGAGCAGGTTGAAACTCTTATCGTGAGGCGACAACCAATCGCCTCGGATTTGCGGCTAGTGCTTGCTGTGTCAAAGATCGTGCGTGATCTCGAGCGCATGGGAGATGAATTGGAAAAAGTTGGCAGTCTTAGTCTTGAGTGTTTTATGAGCGGGAGCGATGTTGGAGTTACTGAAATTCAACAGATAGCCGAGCAAGTCGCTAAGATGTTGAGCGAATCTTTGAATGCGTTTGCCAGATTGGATCTTGATCTTGCGAGAGAAATCTTCCAGCGTGAGCGTGAGGTCGATAAGGTATATCAATCTGCCCTCAGGGCTCTTGCAACATTCATGATTGAAGATCCAAGGAATATCGGACGTATACTTAATATCGTCTGGATTGCGAGATCGTTAGAGAGGGTCGGCGATCATGCTACTAACATTGCCGAATATGTCATTTATTTGGTGCAAGGCGTGGACGTTCGGCATCCAGCAGTTAATCAGAATAGTTTTGACTAGTCGGATGCGCTCTATCGTGAGGGAAGATGCATTGAATGCATGTTCCCTCTCCGAGGCGTGATTCGATTTTGAGCGTCCCGTTGTGCCGAGTCACAATGTGTTTGGCGATTGATAATCCAAGACCCGTTCCGCCAGTTGACGATGAGTGACTGTTGTCAACTCGATAAAATCTCTCGGTTAGTCGCTCGATGTGTGACTCTGCAATACCAGGGCCGTTATCACGCACCTGAATCATTGCACCATCTGCATGAGGCTCAATCGAAATGATGATATCTGATCCATCTGGGCAGTAACGAATTGCATTACTGAGTAGGTTTGAGAGTAATGAATAGATCTCGTTCGTACTCCCGATCATATCCCATCGATTGGGGGTTGATAGACCGATCTGCGTCTGCTTTTTGTCGAGATTTTCTTTAAGCAGTCGCGCCTGCTGTACGACTTGATCCAATAACCCGTTCAGGTTGAAAGTCGTTTGGTCAGGACTTTGCGAGGTCTCAAGTTGGGATAGAGTCATCAGATCTTGAATAATAGTGCTCATGCGTTGGCTCTGAGACCAAGCATTCGAGATGGCTTTGCTAGCAACGTGATCGACTAACCCGTTGTCGATCAGTGTTTCGAGGTAGCCATTGATGACGGTCAGTGGTGTTTTGAGTTCATGGGATACGTTCGCAATAAAGTCTGAGCGCATTTTGTTGAGCTTTTGGAAGCGCGTCACATCTCGAACCAAGATTATATAACCACTGGACGGGACGGGGCCGAAGAAAAACTCGATTGATTGATTGTCATTACGGAAATTATCGACGATCAATGGATCATCGAATTGTTGCGAAGAGATGTAACTTTTGAGTGCTGGTGACCGTAGTAAGGCGAATAGATAGCCATCTACGTCATCTGGGTGTCTTAAGCCGAGTAGCTCTCCACCATGCGTGTTCCACCAGGTTAATGCCCAAGTATCATCTGTTAAAACCATCCCGATATTGAGACTACTTAATGCATGCCGCAGGTTGTGTAATTGCTCAGACAGTTTGTCTCGTTTTTGTTTTGTATCTTCGCGATCAAGCTCGATCCGTCTAACAACATCCCTCCACAAATCGGAGGATAGTAAAACATCGTTTTTTTTATACCCTTCTAACCAGCGATATAAGCTATTTCGACGCCAAAGCGTTAACCCAAGATAACTGGTAGACACTATAAGTGCAGACGCGGTGAAGTGACCTGATATGGTGCCGAGAGCACTGGCTAGAAGTAGCAGCGAGGTAATTTCTATAACTGTTGTTGAGCCGGCATTTCTCATATGAATCTTTTAAATGATCTGTGTTACAAGTTTGTAATCGAAATGCTTTACCATCAAGGAAAGACTGCGGTTTAAGGATGACACCTTGGTAAATTACCCTACGAATGACAAGGAGCTGAGTTGGCTTGCGTTCAATCATCGCGTGTTACAAGAGGCGATGGATAAGAGCAATCCGCCAATTGAACGGGCTCGATTTTTAGGGATTTATTCCAACAATCTCGATGAGTTTTACAGGGTTAGGGTAGCAGATGTTCGACGTCGAATATTGTTACACCAAGAAGTTGGCGGTGATCCAGAAGCTCGAAGGCTTCTCGGCCTTATCCAGAAGCGGACTGTTGAACTAAATGCAGAGTTCGAGCTTGCGCATCTGGAGGTGATTCGCACCTTAGCGCGCCACAATATTTTTTTAGAGAATGAAGATCAGCTGAGTGATGGTCACAAAGAATGGCTGCGTCGTTATTTTCACCAAAAAATAAGAAAGTTTATTTGCCCCATTATTGTATCGGGCCGCGTCGATCTTGGTGATGTGCTCGCTGATGATGCGACCTATCTTGTTGCTGAACTGCGAAATGGCGAAGAATTTACCTACGCGCTAATCGAAGTACCAACAGACCATCATCCGCGATTCATTGAGTTGCCCGCAGAAACGTCTCGAAGAAAGAAGCCTTTGGTGCTTTTGGATAATGCGATTCGCGTTGGTCTTACAGAAGTCTTTGAAGGGTATTTTGAATTCGAGGATGTTCAGGCTTGGTCGATGAAGTTGACTCGGGATGCAGAGTATGACCTTGCCGGGGAAATCGATGACAGTCTCATGGACCGTCTGTCTTCGGGCCTGAAGCAACGTTTGACGGCTGAGCCAACACGCTTGGTTCATGACCGCGAAATGCCAGAGCGCGTTGTTGAGATGCTTAAGCGAGAACTAGGTATTACGCGGATAGATGCGATCATTCCTGGTGGTCGTTACCACAATATGAAGGATTTTCTGAGCTTTCCGTCGATCGGCAGGTCCTCGCTTCAAAATGCAGAGTTGCCACCTGTAGCCTCTAAAGTGCTTGATAATCAGCGTAACTATTTTTCCGTAATTAAAGAGAAGGATGTGCTACTACACTATCCCTATCATGATTTTTATCATTTTACCGAGTGGCTGCGTCAGAGCGCGCATGATCCAACGGTCGAATCGATCCGAATCAGCCTGTATCGGGTTGCAAGTTCTTCATTGGTGATCAAGTCATTGCTTGATGCGGCCGCTAATGGCAAAGACGTATTCGTTGTTGTTGAATTGCAGGCACGTTTCGATGAGGAGGCAAATATTCGATGGTCGAAGCTCCTCACTGATGCGGGTGTCCGCGTAACATTTGGGATCACGAATCTAAAAGTGCATTCTAAACTGTGTTTGATTACCCGAAAAGAAGGTAATCAGCGGGTGCGCTATGCGCATATTGGCACAGGAAATTTCAACGAAAAAACAGCACGAATCTACACCGACTTCAGCCTGTTAACTGCGCGTCCTGAGATTACTTCGGAAGTTCGCCAAGTGTTCTCTTTCATCAAAGCGCCGTATAAAAATCATACATTTCGACATTTGTGGATCAGTCCAATAACCCAGCGAGGAGAAATTTACCGACGCATCGATCGCGAGATTGAAAATGCAGAGTCAGGCAAGCGTGCACAGCTAACACTTAAAGTGAATAACCTGACTGATGATGAGTTAGTTTCAAAGCTGTATGAGGCGAGTCGGGCCGGTGTCAAAATAAGAGCCTGTGTTCGTGGTATGTGTACCCTCGTCCCGAATATCCCAGGGATGAGTGATCGGATTGACGTTATTAGTATTGTTGATCGCTTTTTAGAACATCCTCGCGTCATGATTTTTCACAATAATGGCGAGCCAGAGGTCTTTATTAGTTCGGCTGATTGGATGACTCGAAATCTAGATAATCGGGTTGAGGTGACAACGCCGATTAATGACTCAGACCTCAAGCACGTGATTATTGACTTGATGGACCTTCAGTTCAAAGATACCACCAAAGCGCGAATTATTGATGAAGATCAGTCGAACAACTATGTGACTCGCGGTAATCGACGTAAGCTAAGAGTGCAAATAAGCACTTATAACTATATTAAGCAATTAGAAAGTGCCTAAAACAAACAATACGGTAGAAGAACGCTTAGTCGCGGCTGTCGATCTAGGATCGAACAGCTTTCATATGACGGTCGCCAAGTTGACGCCGTCTGGTGTGCAAATACTGATTCGTGATCGAGAGCGCGTTCGCTTGGCTGCTGGGCTTAATCATAAAAATGTGTTGGACAAACGCTCAATTGCTTTAGGAGTTGAGGCACTGGCTAGATTTGATGCTCGGCTGTCTGGCGTTGCGACAGATGATATTCGCGTGGTTGCAACGCATACGCTCCGTGAGGCGCGCAATGCAGATGAGTTTATTGATAGAGCCAGCAAACATTTTAGGGCGCCAATTGAAGTTATCTCCGGCCCAGAAGAGGCGCGGCTAATCTTCCAAGCCGTCGCGCATACTCAGTCAATCGACGGTCGGTTCTTAGTTTTCGATGTTGGAGGTGGCTCAACCGAGTTTGCGGTTGGGCATGATTACGATAGTGAGTTTCTCTCGTCGAGGACGCTCGGCTGTGTCACTTTTACTAATCGATACATGCAGAAGGTTAATAAAAAAGCTTTTGCAGAGATCGATCTTGCCACTCGGAAAGCAATTGAACCGATAGCCTCACGGATTAGGGCATTTAACGTCGAAAAATGTTTTGGATCATCGGGCTCTGCGAAAGGTGTGAGTGCGCTTGGCAACTTTTTGGGTTTTGGGTCTGTGATCACCAGAGAGTCATTAGAGGCCTGTAAGCAATTTGTTATGAACGATATCAATCGTATGACGCCCGACATTCCAGATGTAAGTCCAGAGCGAATGCAAGTATTGCCCGCAGGCCTAGGAATCATTGCTGCTTTAATGGATGAGCTCCGTTTAGGTGAGATTTATTTTGCGGATGCTGCACTTCGTGAAGGTGTTCTCTATGGCATGGATGACCGGTTAAAAGCATCGGACATACGCGAGAGAACTGCCCTTGACTTAGCGAAGAAGTATGGAATTGATCGTGATCAGGCGACGCGAGTTCGAGAAACAGTTGAGCAGATTTTTGAAGTTGCTTGTACTTCTTGGGCGATGAATGCCGACGATAAACAAATGCTTGTTTGGGCAACCAGGCTACACGAGATAGGTCTACAGATTAATTACTCAGGTTATCACCGCCATGGGGCTTATATTGTGATGAATACGGCAATGCCTGGGTTTAATCGAGAACAGCAAGCAGTACTTGGCACACTCATTCGTATGCATCGAAAAAAATTAAGTAGTGATTTGATTCCGCGGCTTAGGTATTGGTCTGAAAATCGGATTATTCGGCTCGTTCGATTGATTCGCATCGCCTATGCAATGCACGTCGGTAGGGAATCGAACATCCCGCAGTTTAAAGTCTCAGTTGATCAAGAAACGATCACTCTTCATTTTGATCGACAGGTATTCGATTCGCATCCAGTGATGCTGATGGATCTTGAAGAGGAAGTGCGTAAGCAACGAGACGCAGGCTATCGGCTCGCTATTCAATGAGAATCTTCTAATTCAGTTGTGGTGAAGCGATATCCGGTTCCTCTCACTGTTTGAATGAGATCCTCATGCGCTGAGCCTAGGGCTTTCCTGAGTCTCCGAATATGAACGTCGACGGTTCGCTCTTCCACATATACATCGCCCCCCCACACTCGATCGAGCAGTTGAGTTCTCGAAAAGGCACGATCGGGATTAGTCATGAATAACTGAAGTAAGCGATATTCGATTGGGCTCAACGTAAGCAGCTGCCCAAAAGCAGTCACTCGTTGCCCGACAGGATCCAAGCGCAGTTTGGCAAATTCAACTGGCTCTTCGACGCCCTTGGGCGTAGTGCGTCGCAAGATCGCTTTCAATCGAGCTACTAGCTCACGCGGTGAAAAAGGCTTGGTGATATAATCGTCGGCAACTTCTAGCCCAGTAATTTTGGCATCTTCCTCTCCGCGAGCAGTGAGAAGAATGAGAGGGATATTCGCAGTATCTGGATTCCGTCGTAATCTTCTACAGAGTTCAAGTCCAGAAACTTGCGGCATCATCCAGTCGATCAACATTAAATCAGGTAAGGATGATGCAACTTGATGAAGAGCCGTGGATGCGTCTTCTGCCTCCTTCACTTCGAAACCAGCCATCTCGAGAGCAACAGCTAACATTTCACGAACTGCGGGTTCATCATCGACGATAAGCACCCTGCGGAGAGGCTGATGGCTCATATCTTTTCCTGATGGTTTCTATTGATAGGATAAAACCATAGAAATATTACAGAAAGGTTACGCTTGAAATAAAAATGTCATAAAGAACCGAGAACCGCACCGACAAAGAGGGCCGCACCTACTCGGTGGTTTTCGATGAAGGCTCGGAAACAGGCATCACGGGACCGAGTGCGTGCGATGCATTGCTGATGAAGCGCAAATCCAATTGCTCCGATAATCCCAACAATGACCATCGGATGGAGTTGGGCAAGCCAGAACGCATAGGAGAAGCCAGCCACGGCAATGAGTTGGCAACAGCCAATCGCGATGAGGTCAAACCGTCCAAATACGATGGCTGTCGACT
>Ga0209653_1000558_pt1 | contig 32487 bp, 32 predicted proteins | sample SaaInl6LU_22_DNA_FD_184644 | JGI IMG/M metagenome (GOLD analysis project Ga0209653, IMG submission 184644) | Marine microbial communities from expanding oxygen minimum zones in the Saanich Inlet - ESP_116LU_22_DNA (SPAdes) (version 2) | ecosystem: Environmental > Aquatic > Marine > Intertidal...
TGCTCGGCAGAATGTCTTGCCAGATTTGAAACTTTAATCAACTTACCAGCTTTCATGAATGAGGGTGTAGCTCAGCTGGATAGAGCATCGGTTTTCTAAACCGGTTGTCCTGGGTTCGAGTCCCAGCTCCCTTGCTCGTTGCGAAGCAAGCACATCACCGCGAAGCGGATTGGGACGAGAACGGGTTTGACGGAAGGAACGTAGTGACTGGAGATGGGGCACCGAAGGTGATCGCAAAGCGATTATGCGAAGCATAACCAGTCCCAGCTCTCATACCATTCCTACGGGAGCAATAGCGGACCTATCCATTGACACTTCTCTCCACGAAAAAGCCGCCATTCTTTACAGAATGGCGGCTTTTTTTCATTTTTTTAGAATAGTTGAGGCAGCCACATGTAGACCACGACCATAACCAAAGTCGGGAACAAAGCTGCGAGCAAGAGCTTCAAAGGTGAGACACCACCATCGAAGTATTTACTAAGGATGCTTTGACCAGCTGGATTTGGAGCATTGGCGATAACCGTCAAGCCGCCACCAGTAACTGCACCTGCGACAACTGCATACTGCAATGCGACTGCGCGCGCGACATCAGGTGCGGTATGGTGATCAAAGGCGGGCACTTGTGATGCCAAAAAGGTGATCGCTGCATTATCGTTGAATGCAGTCAAGGTAGTCGCTCCTAGGAAGAGCATAGTCTCTCCCAACGAGGACAGCACCGGAGCGATCCACCAGCCTTGCAATCCACCGTGCGTGACGAGGCCAGCGAGGAAGAAACCGACAAGAATAGGCCCTTTCAATGAAATCGCATATTGGTGATGATCGGTCGCAATCGTGAAGGCAATGAAGACGAGGAATCCGCCCATAAATAAGGCCGGATGATGAAGCGTGAATACGGTCCAAGCCAAAAAGCTCAAGTGAACTGCAATGATCCACTTAGGTGCAGGCTCTTCTTTTTCTGCAGATCGTCCAGAATTTTCTTCGTCGGCCTTCGCCTTCAAATCAGCAAAGTTCTTTCGAAAGATTACGAAATACACTGCTGTCGCGATAAGGATACCAAGCACAGCACGCCAACCAAAGTTGGTAAACATAAACGGCATATTCCACTCCCACTTGCTCGCAACCATCAAGACTGGTGGTGCAGCGAAGTGTGTAAGCGTGCCCCCTACTGAGATATTCACAAAGAGTAAACCGAGGGTAGCATACTTAAAGGTAGGCGTTGGGTTGTAGTGATAAAACTGATGCCCTAGAAGTAGTGCGGCAATTGTCATCGCCGCAGGCTCTGTAATGAACGATCCTAGTAAAGGAGCAATGATCAGGATCGACAGCCACCATGCTGCGGGCGTCTTTTTGCCAACACTAGCAATAGCACTGAGAGCAGATTCTGCAATCGCCACAACTGGTCGCGATGCGGCAATCGCCATTATGACGACCACGAAGAGCGGCTCTGTATAATTGCGAGTATCGATGTAGAGTGTCGTCGCGTGCCACCCATGAATAACAGTAATTGAGAGTAAAAGTGGAATAAGCCAGATACCAAAAATGGCTTCAATTTCCCCTAAGAAATGCAAGGCCGTCGCCTTGAAACTTACTGGGTGCTTGCCTTGGTGATAAATGCGTAGATCCCGCTGAACTGCCTCATCATGCGCATGCTCTGCCTTGTGCGCCATCTTCATGATCGGGCCAGCCGCAAATGTATGGAGAATCGCTAAAAAGAAGAGAACCGTCGCAATCACATTGATAGGGTCTTCTGCTGCGCGAACTTTCAGGATCTCAATGACTCCCAAATCTTCGTGAGCGACTCCCAGCTCAGCGGCACGAGCGACTTCTTGCTCATGATAAGCATCCAAGGCCATAGGCAAGCTATGCGTATCATGGGCTCCATGCCCTCCGGCACCGGCTGCAAGCGGAGTCAAGCTGGCCAAAAACAACGCCAAAAACAAAAATACTAAGCGCATCACGAGAGTAGATCCTAATCGGTTCATATGCATGACAAGGTTTTGAATTCAGCAAATGCGCGGTAGCAAGCCATTTCGACCGAATTTGCTCCGATTTCACCAGGTAAACTCGGAAACATACATGATTACGCTCACCCAAAACGCGACATGAGCCTAATGCTAGAAGGAAACTTAACCTATTCTCCTCCTACTGTCGAAGTCGGAACTTCCCCATCAGAACGGTTACGTCGAAACTGATACTTATTAATATCACGCAGCGACAACTTTTCACCCAATTCAGAATAGTTCTTAGCGTCCTGCATCATTAAATGATATAATTTACGATCAGCAATCTTTCGTGCCTTATCGTCGGTGCTGATTTGAGCATTTGTATGTAAATCCGCAAATTTCTGATTCCAATCAGCCATTCCGAATTCTGTAGTCGCAAACTCTTTAGTGTTCGTCTCAAAGATTTTCTTGTCACGGCTTTCAGTCAATCGAATGGGGGCGCGCTTCGAACCAAAACTCGAAAAATGCTTATCCCACTCCTTAATTTGAAAACTCTTTTCCAGTAAGTCGGTGCGCTGGTCGGACGTCCATATCTTACGATCCACGCGTTGATTGTGTAATTTTGTATTTTCCTTCGTCAGCCCTTCAAGTCCTCCACCTAGGCCCGCAGATGCAACGCTCGTGCACAGAAGGAATAGAGGAACTAAAGTAAACTGCTTAAAACGTTTCGACATTAGCGACAACATGCAGGCGAATTCCCAAGAGATCAAGCCATTCATGTGCAAATACACCCGTGTAGAAACACTCCGAACTTCTCACTCCTACCTTCCATAGCACCTTGACGACAACGCCGAGAGCCTTCTAAATCCGCCGTTTTCTAAAAATGGCAACTCCAAGCAAAGACTACGACTTTTCCGCAATCGAACCCAAGTGGCAGGACTACTGGGCACAGAACACTACTTACGAGGCTAGAGACTTTGTCGACAACCCGACATTCTACGTGCTCGATATGTTTCCCTACCCTTCTGGTGCAGGCTTACACATCGGCCACCCAGAAGGCTACACTGCGAGCGATGCCCTCAAACGTTTCAAGAAAGCACAGGGCTACAACGTGCTACACCCAATGGGCTGGGATGCCTTTGGTTTACCCACGGAGCAATACGCGATTAAGACGGGCACACATCCAGCCATCACGACAAAACAAAATGTAGCCAATTTCACGAAGCAGTTGACCGATCTAGGCTTCACTTACGACTGGAATCGCGAAGTTAACACCACTGACCCCAGCTATTTTAAGTGGACGCAGTGGATTTTCATGCAGCTGTTCAAGAAGGGACTCGCCTACGTAGAAGAAAAGCCGGTCTGGTTTTGCCCTGATTTAGGCACCGTGCTTGCCAATGAAGAAGTAAATATGACTGCCGAAGGGCCACGATCCGACCGTGGAGATTTCCCTGTCGAACGCCGCCCAATCCGTCAATGGGTCCTCCGTATCACTGAATACGCTGAACGCCTCATCGCAGGCTTGAAAGATCTCGACTGGCCAGACTCCACGAAACGGCTCCAAGAAAACTGGATTGGCCGCTCTGAAGGGGGAGAAATTACTTTTGATATCGCTGGTCACGAGGCGCAACTGACCGTCTTCACGACACGTCCTGACACGCTCTATGGAGCAACCTATATGGTGATCGCACCGGAGCATCCACTGGTTGCCAAGCTCACCACTCCTGAACAGCAGGCCGCGATCGCCGCTTATCAGGAGAAAGCCAAAAGCAAGTCCGACCTCGAACGCGCTGAACTGAGCAAAGAAAAATCTGGTGTTTGGACCGGTGCATATGCGATCAACCCTGTAAATGGCAAAGAAATCCCCATCTGGGTAGCCGACTACGTGTTGATGACCTATGGCACTGGCGCAATCATGGCGGTGCCAGCACACGATACACGCGATTTTGAATTCGCTAAGGAATTTGACTTAGAGATCATCCAAGTGATCGACGACAACGACTCTGCCGAAAAGGATGCCGAAGGCGGACTTAAAGAAGCTTACACAGGGCCGGGCTCATTGATCAACTCTGGCGAGCAATCCGGAAAAGACTCTGAGTCAGCAAAAAAAGCTGTGATCGAACAGTTAGCTGCCGACAATCGTGGCAAAGCCACGGTCAACTTCAAGTTACGTGACTGGTTGTTTTCACGCCAACGCTACTGGGGTGAGCCGTTCCCTATTGTTTGGGTCAATGAAGCCGACTACGCCAAAGCAGACGATTCTTTGAAATCCGTAGAACGGCCAGTCACCTGCGAAATGGACGGCGAAACTTGGTTTGCGCTCGCACTCCCTGAAACAGAGCTGCCACTCGAACTTCCAGCAGTGGAGAGCTATACACCTTCGCCGGACGGTCAAAGCCCACTCTCTAAAGCTGGTGACTGGCTACATGTATACGTCGATCCGAAGACTGGCGAAACCTCCACCGAAGCTAAAGATGACTGGCTTCGCGGCATGCGTGAAACGAATACCATGCCACAGTGGGCAGGCTCATGCTGGTATTACCTCCGCTATATTGACCCCAAAAATACGGATGCACTGATCGATCCTGCAAAGGAAAAATACTGGGGCACACCTGACCTGTATATCGGCGGCGCCGAGCATGCGGTGCTTCACCTACTCTATGCACGCTTCTGGCACCACGTGCTCTACGACCTCGGAGTCGTGAGCGATCCTGAGCCTTTCAAGAAACTCTTCCACCAAGGCATCATTCTCGGCGAGGATGGCGAAAAAATGTCAAAGAGCCGCGGCAACGTGGTGAATCCCGATGTCATCATCAAAGACTACGGTGCCGATGCACTGCGCCTCTACTTGATGTTTCTCGGTCCACTTGAAGCGATGAAACCTTGGAACACCAAGGGAATCGAAGGGATTGCACGCTTCTTGCGTAAGGTCTGGCGTTTGATCGTTGCCGAAGACGGCTCCGTCCACACAAAGATCGGCGCGACCGATACACTCGACCCAGAAACCGCCCGCGTGCTGCACGCGACGATTAAAAAAGTTACAGAGGACTACACTGCCCTGGGCTTCAATACTGCGATCTCACAAATGATGATCTGCATCAATCAGCTCTCTAAAGCAGAGGCCCTGCCGAAACAAGCCGTGGAAAGCTTCTTGCAACTCCTAGCCCCACTCGCACCACACCAGGCAGAAGAGCTCTGGGAACGCCTAGGACACAGTAGCAGCATTGCTCTATCAGGTTGGCCCAAGCATGATGAAAGTAAACTCGTCCAAGACACCGTAAAAATCATTTTTCAAGTGAATGGTAAGTATCGAGGTGACGCGGAGCTACCTGCGGATGTCTCTAAAGACGATGCGATTGCAGCAGCGAAGGCACATGAGCGCGTGCAAAGCTTCGTCGACGGCAAGACCATCAAAAAAGAAATCTACGTGCCTGGTAAAATTGTAAATATCGTCGCCATTTAATGTTCTCGATTCACCAACGTATGATTCGCCGCCTAACCGCCACCCTCTTGATGATGGTGAGCAGTGGATCTGCCTTGCAGGCCCAGGAGACGACTCGTGAAAATCCAGGTATCGCAATTGTTACCAGTGTCGAAGGAACGACACTGTTGAGCGACGAAACTGTCACACTTACTCCATTCAGCCTACACGAAACGCTCCATTTAAGCGGCCAATTGATCACAACAAAGCAGGATGCCTATCTATTTCTGGCATGTTCAAATGGTTTAGGCATTGGCATCGACTCCGAGACAGAGGTTCGCTTCATCGATTATACGCAGACGCCATTCAATGAAGAGCGTGCTGCACTTGATTTCGAGCCTTCGACTTCGGTCATCGATATCGAGTTAAAATCTGGCGCGATCAATCTCTCCACCAAAGGCTTATCTCCACGCTCAAATATACGAGTGAAAACCCCACATGGAACGGTCCGAGTGCACTCCGCAAATTGCCGTGTCGAACTCTCAGAGCTAGGCACCAGCATCCTAACCTTTGGCGGCAATGCGACCTTCTATTACGCTAATGGTGATAAGCGCGAATTCATTTCGAAATTTGGTGGCATACGAATCAGCTCACAAAGCGCCGCTTCGACTGAAATTGCCGAAATAATCGACAGCGCTGAAATGGATCCCCAAAAGCAAGCATTTGCGGAGGCTACTCTCCATGCATCCAACAGAGTCCACTTCAAGGCTCCTGAGCCTGGCAAGCCTGCGGCTCCGATGCTGATTATCCCCAGCGCATACTTTGAGGTTCCCTCCGCACGCCCATACGAGTATTCTGAGTAAGCTTTCAATGAATCCCCCTTCACAGTTTCTACCCAAGGATTTCAAAGCCGAACCAATCGGCTTGATCGCTGGTAAAGGGCGCTACCCGATCTTGATGGCCGAGCGTATCCTTGCCGCTGGCTTACCCCTACGGGTGATTTCTTTTCATGGTGAAACCGATACAGATTGGGTCGCCCAACTACCTCAAGATTCGCACATCCAAATTAAAGTCGGGCAGCTCGGAAAGATGCTCAAATCACTGCAAAAACTGGGCTGCCAGTATGCGATCATGGCAGGACAAATCACTCCACGTCGACTCTTCCATGGACTGCACCCCGACCTAAAGGCACTAAAGATTTTAAACAGCTTAAAAAAGAAAAACGCGGAGACCATATTCGGAGCGATTGCCGCGGAAATCGAAGCGGTCAACATCACGATGCTAGATGCTCGCTCCTTTCTAGACGATCAACTGGCGACGGAAGGCTTGATGACTTCGGGTAACTTGAAGGCCGACATGGAGTATGTAGAGCATGGCATACAAATCGCCAAAGGCGCCGCCGATCTAGACATTGGACAAGGTGTCGTCGTTCGCAAAGGCACCGTTCTCGCAGTTGAAGCTTACGAAGGAACCGACCCGATGCTACAACGCGCAGGCAGCTTTAAAACCGATGGGCTCATCTTTGTTAAGACTGTAAAGCGCCAACAAGATTACCGCTTCGATGTTCCAGTATTTGGCGAGCGCACACTTGAGATGATGGATGCGGCTGGTATACGAACCGCTGCGCTAGAATGTGAGCATGTTTTGCTGCTAGATAAAGCCTCTCTGCTTCTCAAAGCTAAAAAACTGAAGATTGAAATTTTAGGATATTCCAAGCTTTAGAAGCCATTCGGAGTCTGGGTCCACGCAATAAAAAGATTCTCAGACCGTAGAACTTCATATAACACCTACCACTATGTTTCACCATCGAAACATCTCCACTCAACTAAAACGATCTGGGTTTTCATTGATCGAATTGGCAGTCGTGGTGACTATTATCGGCATTTTTAGCGGCACTGACACTTCCGTATTTTAAGCGGGCGACGCAAAGCGCACAAGTTAGCAAACTGGAGCATGACCTTCGTATGTATGAACAACTCTTCGACACTTACGAACTAGAGTTGGGCACATTCCCTCCCTCACAACCAGTCGCGGGCATGTTTCCAATCGGAATGGAAGATCGATTGAGCCCTCGGTGGAAATACCCGAGCCCCGTCGGTGGCGATTATCGATGGGGCTACGATCCAAATGCAAAAATCGATTTTGCATATATCGAGGTCGTCAACTCAGCGAACAACCCAATCAATGTAAGTCTCAACCGCCTACTTGAGATCGATAAAGATCTCGACGATGGTGACATCAACACAGGCCGCATCCGCCTCTCAGGATTGAACGTGACTTATTTTGTGCGCTAGCACCTTAGTTCACATCGTGTGCACTGACGACCTTACCCAACACCGTCAGAGGAGCATTCTGTTGGCGATACATAATATTGTGTAGTTGCAGCACTCCATCACTGACCACTTCCAACAAGTGATATTCGCCCCCAAGGAATGCTAACTTGCCATCGTGCGAGCCCACCAAGAGTGGATATGACTGTGTCAGCACGAGCACATAACTTTGTTGCTGTTTTGAATACCATATTTCATAGAGATCCAATTGCCCGCTAGCCGACAGCTCCAAGACGGATCCAAGACGGATCCACCCTCTTTCACCGCACTCAAATAGACACCTTGATAGTTCTTAAGCACTTCCTCGGCTCCTTCAGTGTTATGGATAAAACGTGGCGTGCCAATCAATGTTTCGGATGTTCAATATTCTTGTTTAATCACAAAAGCAGCCCAGCACAAAGAGCCCAACATGACCGCAAGTGCCATGGCCTTAAACTTAGGGGTGCCTATCGACTTTCTATAACGAACCTCGGGCGCCTCGATTTCCTTTTCGTCAGCATCTAAAAACACTTCATCTAAGGGCTTACCTTCCAACAGCCGTATAACCTCGTCCGGAATCACCTTTAAATTCTGGCGACTGGATGTATGCGCATCGTTATAAATCAACTGCCCACTCACCGCTGTCACATTTACTCGCCGACTGCCTTTGGTGATCTCAATTTCGGGGAAATCGACCAGCGCATCCTGAGAAGCCGCCACCGCGACTCGATTCATCAAAAATATCAATCCATCGTCATCCTCGATAGTATTAGTCCAGTCGCCCTCAGGAGGAGGCTGAAACGAGAAATCAGGATTGATCTGGCTAAGTCGAACTTTGTAGGACATTGGAGGTAAACCTTGCAACGCTTAGCATGCGTAAGCTGGACAACGATTCAATCGCCAAATGACAGTCAACTCTCAGGTTCATCACTTTTCACTGAAGGACTTTTGTGGTCTTTTTGACGCTCTAACAACGCGATGTCTGCAATATCGATCACCACTTGAATCAAATGTTTGGAGACAAATGCGACTAGCACGCCCAAGGCGCCTTCGAGCAATGCAGACATCGTCACGTAAACGCTCACCATCATCGACATCTTCAATAATGCATTCACGATAATCACGCCGATAACCACCCATGCGAGAAGATCGACCATCACGCGAAAATCACTATACGCAGACTGCGCTCGAACTTGCTGCCGAAGCGCGATAGCTCCAGTTACTGGCGGCGTGGGGCGCGTGCCTCGGGAATGTGTTGATGAGCTTTTCTTTCGCTTAGATTGACCGCTCTCTCGTTTCGATTCGGTAGACGATGAAGACTTCCTGACACGCTCACGGGAACTGCGGTAGGCGGCATATGCTTGCTCCCACTGGTGCTCCGTCATCTTGCGTGCAGATGGGTCCATTTGCTCGCGGCTGGCTACAAATTCTTCAAAGGTTTTCATGAGCGCATTTTGTTGTGATTAGGTCTCGTCTGCAATGAAAAGTAACTACTGAACCTTAAGGTCAAAACGGCCAAAGACGGCCCGACCATCGACCTGAATCTGAGCGAAGAGTCGATACCAGCCAGGATTGGGGACATTAAATAAAAAGGAGAGTTCATCGCCATCGCTTGCGCCATCACCTTGCGCCGTAGCAACACTGTCGATTGGGTGCATATGCGCGAAGCCTCGTCCTTCGGCATCAAAAGCAACCATGTGCCCTTTCGCATCCATCACGGTTTCAAGTGTAATCGGATCTCCATTGGCTCCAGTCACTTCGAGTGAGAATTGATAGTCACGCCCAGTCTTCAAAGTCTCGGGCAATTGCGCTAATTGAAAATGAATACCGTCAACAATCGACTCTGTTGACTGAGAAAACTCCGGCTGCTCCGCAGCCCCAGGAACATTCAGCGAGTTTGTTGCTATCGCTTGACGACGGCTCATAACTGGCACCACTTCAGCAAAGATGCGATACTCCCCAGATTTTTTAGGTGTAAATTCAAAGTCATAGCGGCCATCAAATCCCACTGGATTCGGATGCAAGTGATGGTAGTCCTCCAAGGACGGATCAATCACCATAAGGTGCATCTTCTCAGTGTGAGTCACCGCTAATTCGTGAGGAGCCATCGTCATACCACCTGACGTTTCTAAAAATAAACGAACCGGCTCGGTCTGTCCGACGGATAATGGCTCGGATTCTAATTCGATCTCTACCGGATATTTCAAGACCGTTAAATCCAAGAAGCCTGCGTGATTCGTCGCACAAAGTTCGATCTCACCATTTTCATTCACGATTTCGATGTAATGTAGAAACCCACACTCCGCATCCGGCAATGACCGCAATACGAAGAAAGCAGCAACAAATACCGCACTAATCGACAAGAGGGACACCCATTTTACCTTTGTATAGTCTGTTGATCGCTCGTCTTTCATCTTCACGTGTAATTAATTACAGTTCCTTCGCCGCTTCCAAGAAATCTTTAACCGTCCAGCTAGCACCTTCTTTTCGGAAAGCAACACGCCCTTTATCATCCACCAGCAAGGTCGCCATAGTATGGTTAATCGTGCCATCCTCTTCCATCGTTAAAATACCAAACTGACGTAATAGGTCTTGAACGACTTGCGTCGACCCTGTCAGCAAATGGAAATTATCGAGCTCGATGCCATAGCCTTTCGCGTATTGCCGTAGGATACCCGGCGAATCGAACTCTGGATCAAACGTAATCGTGACAAAGTGTAACTCATCCAAGCCCGCCTCACGCGCATTCGATTGCAACTCTGACATGCGCGTTGTCGATGCGGGGCACATTGACGGGACCGTGCAGCGTGTGAAAATAAAGTTGAGCACAAACGCATGCCCCTGCAATTCACGAATCTGCAGAAACTGTCCGTCCTGATTGATCATCGAAAAGTTCGGGATGTAATCTCCTTCTTTTACATACTTACGACGGCTCATCGTCGCCGTTTCCTTATGCAAACGAGTATTCACATCCTGCATCACTTTGGCGCCTATACCATCGACTGGAAAAATTCGCTCAAGATGCCACATTTTATTATAAAAAACCGCATCCGCACGTATCGTTCGGTTCGTGTAATCGAGCTCCGCATCACCTAGACCAACGCGAAACGCCTGTGACGGCTCCACCGCCAACCGTTTCGCTGAAGGCGTATCAAGTATCAGGCGATATTCCCGAGAGTCTGGCAGTGTTTCCACCACCCGACCTTGCACCGCGACAGGTTCCGCAGTGAGAAGCGAAAAAGAGGCGATTAAACTACAATAGAAAAAGCGAAACATGCGGTTACGCTGTGTGGAAACATCAAAAACTCAACCTACAAGTGACTAAGTCTCCCCATGGTCCTATTATTAAAGCGACATATTTATGCGAGGAAGCAGCGCTAATAGATGGGCTAATTACGAAATCTAGACAATAATTGGGCGACACTCGCTCTGCGTAACCACAACACAATTGACGAACAAACGGTGACCGTAACCGCGAGCACAAAGAGTAAGCCCCCATCATCGAGCACCACAATGCCGAGCACGGTCAGGTGCGAAGCAATCGCACCAAGCATCACCGAAATCGCAAGCGCTGCCCCAGCCCATGAAAGTCGCGGAATCAGCAATAAGACTCCGGCAATCAACTCGGCGACTCCCGACGCATAACGCCCAAACGGCTCCATACCCACAGTCTCGAAAATGTAGATCGATTCGGCAGCTCCCGTGAATTTAAAGAACAATGTCTGAAAAAGTATAGCGGCAGCGGCGATTTGGCAGGTCCAAGATAGGATTACCAGAGGAGTGAAGCTTTTTGCATCTGTCATAAGTTTTTGTTAATTAAAGTTTAAGAAACACTTCTACCGAGTTTATTCCAATAAGCGGACTACCCACTCGCAGAATACCCTCTATCACTCTCCGCCAAAGATTCATAAATTGACTTACCCTCAGTTAAGCCTCTTTGTCGACCCTTACAATTATTCAGTATCCTCTAACGACTACATACAATGAAGCGCTTATTCGCTCCCAAAGAAACGCATCCAGCTGAAACACGTGCAGCTATCGCACCTTCCACTGCTAAAAAATTAATCGACCTTGGCATCGAAGTAATCGTCGAAAAAGGAGCGGGTCAAAAATCAGACTACAGCGACGCAGAATATATTTCCTCAGGCGCAAATATCGTCGATGACGCCAAAACCGGTTACAATCAGGCAGACATCGTCACTCGCGTGCGCAAGCCCGAAGCCGAAGACCTCGCGATGCTCAAGGCTGGCACATTACATATCAGCTTCTTAGACCCTTTCAATGAAACTGAACTCATCAACAATCTCGCCTCACGTGACATTGCTGCGATCAGTTTGGAAATGATCCCTCGGTCGACGCTGGCCCAGAAAATGGATGCACTGTCGTCACAAGCAAATCTCGCTGGGTATGCCGCAGTCACTTTATCTGCCGACCGTATGACGAAGATTCTGCCGATGATGATGACTCCGTCTGGCACGATCTCACCCGCTCGCTATTTCATTATCGGTGTCGGTGTCGCGGGCCTCCAAGCGATTGCGACTGCGAAACGCCTCGGCGCACGTGTTGAAGCTTTCGACACTCGTCCCGTAGTTGAAGAGCAAGTAAAGTCGCTCGGCGCAAAATTCGTCAAAGTCGACCTCGGCGACACTGGGCAAACCGATCAAGGCTACGCCAAGGAACTCACCCCCGAGCAACTGGAAAAACAGCGCCAAGAAATGGCAAAAGCCTGTGCACGTGCCGATGTCGTCATTACCACTGCAAAGCTATTCGGACGTAAAGCACCGCTCATTCTCAACAAAGAGGTGCTCGATCAAATGCAAGCAGGTAGTGTCTTGGTCGATCTCGCAGTTGAATCGGGGGGTAACGTCGAAGGCTCAAAAGTCGGCGAAGAAGTCGTCACCGAAAACGGCGTGCGTATCCTAGGACTCGAAAACCTCGAAGGCTACTACCCGAAAGATGCCACACTCATGCTCGCATCTAACTTCTATAACTTAATCGAGCACTTCTGGGATACCGAGGCCAAGGATTTTAAATACGACACCGACGACGAAATCCTCAAAGGCTGCCTCATCACCAAAGACGGAACAGTTGTCCACGAGCGCTTTGCAGGCAAATAGCCAATCAGCCATTACCTATTAATCATTAGCCATTAATTCCCATGGAACTCACACTTTTACTTTTCATCTTCGTGCTCGCCGCCTTCCTAGGCTTCGAACTTATCGCAAAAGTCCCCTCGCAATTGCACACGCCACTCATGTCTGGCTCGAATGCAATATCTGGCATCACCGTCGTCGGCGCGATTCTCGCCATCAAAACCGGCAGCGACTCACTCTCCGTTTGGCTCGGCTTCGCCGCAATAGTTCTCGCCACGATCAACGTCGTGGGTGGCTACATGGTCACCGACCGCATGCTCGGCATGTTTAAAAAGAAGAAATAGCGCGTCACAGACATTGAACGTCCAACTTTGAACATCGCATGGAAAATTTAGTAAATCTCTCTTATATCGTCGCTTCGATATTGTTTGTCTTCGGCATTAAGATGCTCGGCAACGCGGCAACTGCGCGTAAAGGCAACCTCCTGTCCTCAGTCGGTATGGGGCTTGCGATCTTAGTCACGCTACTCGAAAGCGGACTTGATCTCAAGCTGGTCATCGCGGCGCTCTTGGTCGGCAGCGTGATCGGTTTTGTCGCCGCAAAACGTGTGCAAATGACTGGCATGCCTGAACTCGTTGCGCTCTTCAACGGCTTTGGCGGCTTGGCCTCACTTCTGGTGGGATGGGCTGAGTATCAACGTATCAGCCATGCCACTACGGAAACAGTCCTGGGTAAAATCGCCAATGCTGTCGACACAGCTTTCGTTGACATGGACGCCTTCACCGCAACCGTCACCGTGCTCGCGATTTTAATCGGCGGCATCACCTTTACCGGATCGATGTATGCTTGGGGCAAGCTCTCTGGTAAACTCGGCGGACGCGCCCTCACCTTTCCCGCACAAAAAGCATTCAACGCACTGCTCGCCCTTGGCATCATTGTCACAGGCATCGTGTTCGCCTTCGACCCCACTGGCTCACTCGGCTATCCGATGCTGATCGCAGTCATCGTGCTGTCACTTCTACTCGGCATCTTTGCAGTTATGCCCATCGGTGGTGGTGATATGCCAGTGGTTATTTCACTGCTAAATTCCTGCTCTGGCTTAGCCGCCTGTGCCGCTGGGTTCGTCATCCAAAATAACGTGCTTATTGTCGCCGGCTGTTTAGTCGGCGCTTCGGGTCTGATCCTCACGGTCATTATGTGTAAGGCGATGAATCGGACCTTGGTCAACGTGCTCTTCTCTGGATTTGGTGCAAGCGCGCAATCCACAGGTGGCACCAGCAATGGTGAGATGAAGCCTGTTTCAGTCGAAGACGCTTATTACATTCTCGAAGCCGCAAAAAATGTGATCGTGATTCCAGGCTACGGCATGGCGGTCGCTCAAGCACAACACGCAGTGAAAGAGCTCGGCGAAATCCTCGAAGAGAATGGCTGCGAAATTCGCTATGCCATCCACCCAGTCGCCGGTCGTATGCCAGGTCACATGAACGTGCTCCTCGCCGAAGCTGATGTGCCCTACGAGCAACTCTGCGAAATGGACGACGTCAACCCAACGATTGAAATGGTCGATGTCGCCATCGTGATCGGCGCCAACGATGTGGTGAACCCCGCTGCCGCAGACGATCCAAGCAGTCCAATTTATGGCATGCCGATCATTAACGCTCACAAAGCAAAAACCACCTTCTGCCTCAAACGTGGTAAAGGCGCAGGCTTCTCTGGCCTAGAAAATGCCCTCTTCACCGCGCCGAATACTCGTATGATTTACGGCGATGCAAAAGCCACGGTTACCGGTTTGGTTGCACAATTTAAGGATTCCTAAACAAACTCCCTGAAAGCTCCTTCCCTAGACAGGGAAGGTGTCTGTGCTTTACACAGACGGAGGGGTTGCCCGCGCTTAAACCGTTCTGAGTGTGGCTACCCTCGGTTCTGACTGACAAGGAGAGCTTACTATTGTAGGGCTTCTGCTTACAGAACGCCTCATCTCATCGAACTGGATGTTCTAGCTAAACGCGGCATCGAGCAAGCTCGAGCCCTACGACTTGAATGCCAGGTCAAACTAGCTCAACTCAAGTTCCAACCACGCCACAACGTTCGCCCATCTTCGCATACACCTCGTGCCCGTTTGCAGCGTGCTCATTTAAGTCGTCGTCGAACTGAATCGCGCCCTTCTTAAAGACAGTGGTCACACAAGAACCGCCAAACGAAAAGTAACCCTTATCATCGCCCTTCTGAACCGAGCCAGAGCTGAAAGTGGAATGCATGCCACCAACACAAGTCGCGCCGACTTCCATCACCACCACTTTGCCAAATTCCGGAGAATCCACCAGCGTGCGTGCACGACGGTTTTCCCATAAAATCGCTAACTGACGACGCAGTGCCAACGGACTCACCGAGCGCAAACTGCCATCGAGAATTTCAACCTCACCTGCTTCACCACTGATCGGGAAATGATAGCGATGATAGTCCACCGGGCAGAGACGTGAAATTAACACCGAGCCGCCTTCAAACTCCTGGGCAAGTTCGGCATCGCCCAAGAACTTCTCCAAATCAAAACGCTGTCCTTTGATGTAAAACTGATCAGTCGCATTGAGATCTTGTATCGCCAAATGACGTCCATCCGCAGGAAACACGGCCACGTTACCCCCCTCAGCTATCGGACGCGCTGCAGGCTTCAGCTTTCGATAAAAGAATTCATTAAAGCTGCGGTAGCTATCCACGGGATCGGCAAACTCATCCACATCGACACCATAATTTTGAATGAACGGCTGCACTTTCGACTGGCTCGCAGGCCGATTCATCCTCCAACCATACCAACGCGAGAACAACAGACGCTTCACCGCGACTTCAACTGTAAGGCGACCCAATGGATTGCCATACGCCCAGCGTAGAAAGCCTTCACCATAGACCGACTCGGTTTCTACTTCACTCGTATGGCGATTGTAGAATTGAATGGGTGCGTCGTATAGTTCGGTCTGTTTCATAAAAAGTCTTAATCAATGACTTACTCAAATAGATTAGGATTAAGATTACGAGTAAGATTAAGGCTCCTTTCGCCTTGTAACCGCCATCGAAAGCCCCAGCCAAACCGCAACCAATCCAAAGCCAAAACTACCCGCCGCATAAAAACCAGCGAGCTGCCCTTCACCACCGTTCACCAATTCAATGATCTGCCATGTGAAGGTCGAAAACGTAGTATAACCGCCGCAAAAGCCAGTCATCCAAAAATGAAAACGATACGGATGCGGCGCGATTGCTCCCCCCGTCGCCCAGCGACCCGCGAGCCAACCGATCAAAAATGAACCGGTAAGATTGATCACCAAGGTTGATGGTGAAAAACTGCCAAATCCGATCTGCAAGGCCAAGACATCCAGCACATAGCGCAGCGCACCCCCAAGGGCACTCCCAAGGCCGATCCAAAGCAACTGCTTCATGCCGTCAGCCTTTCCATGATCGCATAGCCTGCGATCGCACAAAGCGCACATAGAGCGAGACTCCCAAAGGTATTTGCGGCCACGCGAGCCCATTGCTGCTTCGAAACCAGGTTCAAGGTCTGCAAGCTGAAGGTCGAAAATGTCGTCAAACCACCGCAAAAACCAATCGCCGAAAACGCATGCGCGCCCTGAAGCGAAAGCCAAGACTCAGCAGGGGTGATTCCTGCGCCCAGGACACAGCCAAGCAAAAAGCTCCCCAGCATGTTGACGCATAAAGTGCCCCACGGAAAAGCCTCACCAAACTTGAGATTCACCCAATTGGAAATTAAATAGCGGACCACGCCACCGAGCGCGCACCCTATCGCTGCAAAGAGAATTAGCACATAACTTGCTTGGCTCTTATCGTTCGGGCTGTAAAGCCTAGTTCACAACTTATGGAACCTAACACATCAAGCATCGTCTTCGATCAACTCTTGAAGCGTCTCACTCAAGCGGTTGATCAATCCGATGTCGGCAATGCCATGGAGGTGCTCCGTGAAGCAGATGTTGAAGAGACCGCAAAGCTCGTCGACCGATTGAGCGCCGAACAACGCACCGCGCTCTTCGAAATGCTCACACCCGAGCAAGGCGCTGAGGTGCTTGAACATGTCTATTACTTCCAAGGCGCCGACATCATTGAAGAACTCGAGCCGGATGCGGCGGCTCAAATTGTCACAAAATTAGATAGTGATGACCGTGCCGACCTACTCAATGAACTCTCTGACAGTGACTCAGAAGCCATCCTTGAAGAACTCGATAAAGACCTCGCCGAAGAGACCCGTCGCTTCATGGCGTATGACGAAGGCACGGCCGGCGCGTTAATGTATAGTGAGTTTGTTTCCTTCAATGCCAATATGACGGTCGAAGCGATTTTGGACGACATCCAATCCAAACGTAAGAAATATATCGAATACGGTGTGCAATATGCCTACGTGCTCGGCGCACACGGCACCCTGAAAGGAGTGCTACCGGTGCGCAACCTGCTCTTTGCAAAGCGCGACCAAACCGCAGCAGATATAATGATCCCCGATCCGATTACAGTCGCTGCAGACACCAAAGTATTGGACCTGGAAAATCTATTTGAGCAGCACCATTTCCTTGGGCTGCCAGTAGTAGACAGCAAGCAACGACTCCTGGGTATCGTCGACCGCGAGGCATCCACCGAGGCACTGCAGGAATCTGCCACCGAAGACCTATTGAAATTCCAAGGTTTGATGGGAAAAGAGGAGCTCCGCTCCATGCCCCTAGGCGTGCGCAGCCGTCGTCGACTCTCCTGGTTGAGTATCAACATCGTGTTGAATCTCATTTCAGCCAGTGTGATCGCTTTCCACCAAGACACTTTAGAAGCAGTCATCGCGTTGGCAGTCTTCCTACCAATCATCTCTGATATGAGCGGTTGCTCCGGAAACCAAGCCGTCGCCGTTTCCATGCGTGAGCTCTCATTAGAGATGATCAGCCCGAAGGAATTTGGCCGCGTATTTATAAAAGAATCCTCAGTTGGCATAATCAATGGCGCCTGTTTGGGTTTACTCATCGGTGCCATTGCCTGGGCTTGGAAAGGCAACCCGGTTCTTGGACTCGTAGTCGGCTCCGCCTTAGCGCTCAACACAACGATCGCAGTCTGCGTTGGCGGTTTAGTGCCACTGCTTCTAAAAGCCTGCAAACAAGACCCAGCACTCGCCTCAGGCCCAATTCTTACAACTGTCACAGACATGTGTGGCTTTTTACTGGTTCTAGGACTCGCCTCACTCGCACTCCCTTATCTGGTATAAATTATCTGACGCATATTCTGCGTCCAAAATACAGCAATCTGAGAAAGCGCTTTATATGCCGAATTTGGTGACGAAACTCATTAAGAGTCCAACCTAGACTGCAAAATCACCCACAATCGCTCAAAAAACCTGAAAAATAAGCGGATTAGTCCTTGATCTTTAACCAGCACCCCCATTTATTCCACCGCTTTAACTTTTAACAAGGAGCCCACTATGTCACAACACAACAGCTTTAAGGCCACCGGCGGTGGCGGCAAAAAGAACCGAACAGTCCTCAAGCGTTTCGAGCGCGTGGACCTACTCCGCAAGCGCGGTGACTGGGAAGATGGCAACCGCGTTGTCGGTCTAAAAAAGACTAAGCCAGAAGAGTAAGCCAACATTACTTTATTTTTTTCACAAGCCCTTCTACAATGGAAGGGCTTTTTTGTAACCAATGCGCTGGACGGAAATCGAGTGCCATATCACGTATGTAATTGCGCGGAGGTCCGCACTCCCACCGCTAGAGGGCCGATGTTACTAATTACCCTAAGCAGGCACTTTTTGACCATTTTTACCCCTTGACGGTCAAAATCTTCAAAGACTTAATTCTTTTCTTATAAATTAACTGGGTTTTAAGCGCTATTGGATTATTTCTTGCTTAAATCTAATTAATTAGTTTTTTCCGCCTCCCTTATGAGCAGACCAGAAACCAGCGACTCAAACACAACCATGCACAAAGAATTGATCGTGCAAAACAAGATGGGCATCCACGCCCGTCCTGCAGCGATGATCGTGCGCATCGCCAATACCTACTCAGGTGAAGTGTGGGTTGAAAAAGATGATGAACAGGTGAACGGTAAGAGCATCATGGGGCTCATGATGCTGGCTGCAGGTAAAGGCTCGAAACTGATCGTGCGCGCTGAAGGCGATGCCAGTTCGGCAGAATCGATGCTCGGCGAGCTTGAAGCACTCTTCGAACGACGCTTCGAAGAAGCTTAAATCACTCAAAATAATTTCCTACAAAAAGCCGATCCAAACTGGATCGGCTTTTTTGTGGGCGCAACTAGAGATTTGGTAGCGGCGGACGCCCCGACCGCCATACGCGTGAGCCTTTCTAGTCCTAGCGAGCAACTTGCTCACACATTACCTATGGCGGTCGAGACGTTCCAGCTACCCACTATCCACTCCCCACTATCCACTCCCTATCACTTGACTCCCCCACTACTTCAAACAATTGTTTAAAACATGCCTACATCCCCCCGATCGACAGCTAGTGATAAAACCCGGCAGCAAATCATCCATGTTACAGAAAGGCTGTTTGCTGAAAAAGGATTTCGCGCGATGACCCTACGCGATGTCACTCGTGACGCAAAAGTAAACCTAGCTGCCGTAAACTACCACTTTGGCTCGAAAAGTAAGCTCATACGCGAAGTCATTCGTGATCGGATCGAACCGATCAACATCGAGCGCTTAAGTAGGTTAGACGATTTAATAGAATTGCATGGGGCCGAACCTGTGCCAGTCGCCTCCATCTTCGATTCGCTCTTTCGTCCTCTCTTCGAATCAGACGGAAAAGGCACAGGCCCCAACCCCGCACTGATACAAATGATCGGTCGAGCCTTCACTGAACCAGCCGACTTCATGCGTGGAATGCACCGTGATTTTTTCAAAGAACTCAGCGCACGCTACTTATTTGAACTGAAGCGCAGCTGCCCAGAGCTGAGCGAAGAAACACTTCGATACCGTTTCTTCCTCTCCATTAGCACCATGTTAGGTGCCACGATCGACCAAGTAATCCTCGAAAATCTATCAAACGGTAAGTCGAAGCAACGAAACTACGATAGATTGGTATCCGAACTCATCGCCTATGCCGCAGCTGGCTTTGCGCACTCATAGTTTTATCGTTCCACACACGTGTATCCACTTTCACATATTCGCTCCCTGATCGCCCTAGCGACTCTAGCTGTCGTCGGCTGTGCCACTTCGCCTGAACGAAGCCCCGCGCCGGACATTAAGCTCCCCAACGCTTGGAGCACACCAGCCAGTAGCACCGAGCCCGCTGCTTGGCTCGACGACCTCAATAGTCCAGAGCTACCCACACTCATCGAAGAGGCGCTCACCAATAATCCCAATCTGAGCATGACTGCCGCACGCTTTGACCAAGCAATCGCTGAAGCACGAATTGCTGGAGCCGATCAATTACCTACAGCAAGCCTCGGATTGAACGGCAACCGTCAGAAAATCAACACTTTCGGGCCAAGCAGCACGGGTGGCGTGCGCTTCGAAAACTACGACCTAGCACTCAATCTTAGCTGGGAACTCGATCTGTGGGGACAGCTCCGGAACCGAAGTTCCGCAGCCTTGGCACAAGTCGAAGCGAGCGAAGCCGAACTCAAGGCAGCGCGTCTTTCACTGGCCGCTCAAGTCGCTAAAAGCTGGTTCAACTATACGGAGGCGACCGAACAGCACACTCTCTCTAAACGCACCGCGAAAGCAGATGCCAACAACCTAAATACGATAGAAACTCGATTTCAGCGCGGCCTCGCTAGCGGGCTCGACCTACGCCAAATCCGAACGCAGAAAGCACTCTCCGATGCCGATGTCGCAATTCGCAAACGCGCCGTCGACCAAGCCGCCCGTTCACTGGAAGCACTACTTGGGCGCTATCCCCACGCAGACACAAAAGCGGGGCATTCATCCCCTCTCCTGCCCAAAGCCATTCCCGCAGGGCTCCCCGCACAGCTACTCAATCGGCGCCCCGACCTGATCGCCGCTGAACGCCAACTCGCCGCAGCAGATACGGAGCTACTTGCAACTCGCAAAGACCTACTTCCAAAGATCAGCCTCACCTCCTCCGCGGGTAGCTCTTCCCAAGCATTCCGCAACCTACTCGATAGCGATTTCTCAGTCTGGTCTCTGGGAGCAAACCTGACGCAACCTGTCTTTCAAGGAGGGCGCATCCTCGCCAACATCGATCGTAGCCAAGCACTTCGCGAGCAAGCGGCCGCCAACTATCACGCAACGGCACTACAAGCTTTCCTCGAAGTCGAATCAACGCTCGCTGCAGAACGCTACTTACAACAAGAGCACACACTCCTCAAACTCGCCGCCGACGAAGCGAAGGCTACCGAAGCCCTCGCTTGGAGTCGATACCGCGAGGGCACCGCCGACTTCCTCAGCTTCCTATCGAGTCAACGCTCTGCAAACAACGCTCGTAGCCGACTCATCAGCCTACGCAATCTCCTCATTCAAAACCGCATCGATCTCTACCTCGCACTCGGCGGCTCCTTTGCAAACGAATCATGAAAGCACTGCTTCCCATCATTATTATCCTTGTCGGATTAATCATCGGCTATTTCCAGTTCATTCTCAAACCGGAACCGAACGTCGTCGCACCCGAGCGCCCCATCACCGGCGTCGAGGTGATCACCGTGCAGCCAAAGACGATTCAACTGACTGTAAGCAGCCAAGGCACCCTTTTGCCTGCGGTAGAGACCGACCTAACTGCAGAAGTTAGTGGACGCATCGTTCAAGTCGCCGATCACTTTCGCGCTGGCAATTCCTTTCGTCAGGGCGATATTCTGATCCGCATTGACCCTGCAGATTACAAAGCGGCCGTCACTGCACGCGCAGCCGAGCTAGCCAATGCAGAACTCACCCTCGCGCAAGAACAAGCACTCGCCGAACAAGCCGCCGCCGACTGGGAAGCCCTTGGCGATGGCGACGCCAGCCCGTTGACACTGCGCCACCCACAACTCAAGCAAGCCCAGGCACTCGTTGAAAGCGCCCAAGCCGCTTTAGCCAAAGCTCAACGCGATCTCGATCGCACCGAAATCAAAGCCCCTTACGACGGCATCGTGCTCACCAAGAACGTCGACATCGGGCAATACATTATCGCCAACCCAGCCAATCCAATCGCGCGCATTTATGCAACGAGCCGTGGCGAAATTCGCCTGCCGATCACAGCAGCTGAAGCAAACTTTCTAGACTCCCGGACCAAGCGCCAACGCTTTGTCACACTCACACTGCCTAACACCAAATCCGATGAGACATGGCAGGCTCGCCTAGCCCGCATCGAAGACACCATCAACCCCAACAGCCGACTACTCTACGTCGTTGCTGAACTACCAGAGCCCTTTACGGAAACTGCACAGCCAAGCGCACTCCGTCGTGGCACATTCATGGCTGCCGAGATCGAAGGTCGTGCCGTTCAAAACGCTTATTCCATACCCCGATACGCCCTACGAGGCTCAAATACTGTCTATATCTATACCGACGAAAACACGCTCGAGACACGCACCGTAGACATCCTGAAAAGCGACGCCAAACAAGTCGTCATCACCGCAGGACTCAACACCGGTGAACGTGTCGTCATCAGCCCCATCGCTTACTATATCGAAGGCATGGATGTGAGCATCGTCAATGAAACCATTGCTGAAACGGGAGCGCGGACCTCCGTGTCCGCACAGCTTATGCAATGAAACATCAAAGCCGTCCCAGATGTCGGGACAGAGCCCGACGCTCCCAACTCTTAATTCTTAATTCTTAATTCTTAACAATGATTCGTTGGTTTACCGAAAACGGCGTCGCTGCCAACCTACTCGCCGGTATCGTGATCGTTGCTGGGATTGTCTCAGCATTCACCATCAAGCTAGAACTCTTCCCCGAACTAGACCTTGATATTGTCAGCGTCGCTGTGCCTTACCCAGGCGCCGCCCCCGAAGAAGTCGAGACGGGTATCATCGAGCTGATCGAAGACCGCGTGCAGGATGTAGAAGGCATCAAAAAAATCACCGCAACGGCAGCAGAAGGCTACGGCTCGCTCGCGATCGAAGTCGAACGTGGTTACGATGCCACTGAAGTCGCTGACAAAATTAAAGTGCGCGTCGACGCAATTGACAATTTCCCTGAAGAAGCGGAAGAGCCCACTGTTGAAGAACTGCTCATTCGCAACGAAGTCATCTCTCTGGCAATTTTTGGCGACACTGAACCCAAGACACTGAAGGAAGTCGCCGAGTTTATACGCGACGAGCTGAACACCAAAGAGAATATCACACAGGTCGACATCAAAGGTATCGCCGAATTTGAAATCTCGATTAACGTATCCGAAACCTCACTACGTCGCTACGGAATCACCTTCGACCACGTCGTCCAAGCAATACGCAGCTCATCTGTCGATATACCAGGTGGCAGTATCAAATCCCGTGGCGGTGAAATCCTCCTACGCACCACCGGTAAAGCTTACGAGGGCGAAGCCTTTGGTGAAATCCCCGTCATCACCCTCGCCGATGGCTCGGTAGTGCGTGTGCGTGACATCGCCGAGGTCGTCGACGGTTTTGTCGATGATCCACTCGTGACCGAGTTTAATGGCAAGCGCGCTGTGCTACTGCGTATTTTCGCAGTTGGAGACCAGAGCGCACTCGAAGTGTCCGCTCGCGTGCAAGCCTTTGCCGAGAGTATCGACAGCCAACTCCCCAACGGCATCGAAATCGAAGCGTTTCGTGACTTCACCTACTATCTCAAAGGTCGCCTACAAATGCTGATCGAAAACGGGATCTTTGGCCTCATTCTAGTTTTCTTGGTGCTTACATTATTTCTGCGCCCATCCCTTGCTTTCTTTGTGATGCTTGGCATCCCGATTTCATTCTTGGGCGCCATGCTCTTTCTCGGGCCATTAGGGATCAGCATTAATCTCGCTTCGCTGTTCGGCTTCATCCTCGTGCTCGGTATCGTCGTGGACGATGCCATCATCGTTGGCGAAAGTATCTTCACCCAATTTCAAAAACACGGAGGCCCAGGAGTTGCCGCATCAGTAGCAGGCACCCAAAAAGTATCCATTCCAGTCACCTTCGCAGTGCTCACGACGATCGTCGCCTTCTTGCCGATCCTCACGATTCCAGGTTTCCTTGGTAAATTCTTCTATCCCATACCAGTGGTCGTGATCGCCACACTGATATGGTCGCTTATCGAATCGAAACTCGTCCTACCCTACCACCTAACCCTGTGTAATGTCGGAGCAGGCGATCGCGAAAAGATCGGTTGGCTGCGCCGTCAGCAACGTAAGATTGCTGACGGGCTGGAACGTTTCATTGAAGTTCGCTACCGCCCCTTCCTCTCCCTTGCTATTCGTTTTCGTTACGCCACAGCAGCCACCTTTGTGGCACTGCTAATTGTCATGATGGGCATGCTTGCCGGCAAGCACCTGCCTTTTGTGTTTTTCCCACCAGTTCCCTCCGATTACATCGTTGCCAAACTCGTCATGCCAGAAGGCACACCCACAGAGCTCACCACACGCGCGATCGATCAAATGAAGCGCGGTCTCGATGAGCTCATTGCCGAAACCAACGCAAAAGGATTCGGCGAACCTTTCGACAATGCAGTCATCACCATCGGCGGACAACCCTTCGAAGGTAGTGGCGGACCGATGGGCGAATCGTTTAGTTCAGGCGATACAAACCTCGCCGAAATCGCTGTCGAACTGGTCAAACGCGAAGACCTCGCAGGGGGTGGCAATATCGAAGAACTCTCTGCGCCAAATCTCGCTAAACGCTGGCGAGAGCTGATCGGCCCAATCGCGGGCGCAAAGGAAGTATCGTTTAATGCCAACGCCGCAGGCGCCGCAGGTATGCCAATTGAAATACAACTCACAGGGCGCGATTTCAAAGCCCTTCAAGCCGCCTCCGAAACAATCAAAGCAAAGCTCGCCACTTATGAGGGACTCTTCGACATCAAGGACAACTACAGTAGCGGCAAACGTGAAATTCAGCTCAACATACACCCCTCCGCCGAACCGCTCGGGCTACGCCAAGCCGACCTCGGTCGACAAGTGCGCGCGGCCTTCTACGGCGTCGAAGCACAACGCATCCAACGGGGCCGCGACGATATCAAAGTCATGGTGCGCTACCCCATGGATGAACGCAGCTCAGTCGACAATCTAGAAGACCTCCGTATCCGCACCGCCGACGGCACAGAAGTGCCCTTCGATGCCGTGGCCGATTTTGAAATCACCGAAGGTTTCTCCAAAATCACCCGCATCGACCGACGCCGAGTGCTCAACATCACTGCCGACGCCGACAAAGGTGTCGCCGATCTCGGCCTGATCAAAGCCAGTCTCAAAGGGAGCAAAGACTCCCAAAGCTATCTCGACGAGCTACTCGCCGACTACCCGAGCGTCTCCTGGTCCTTCGAGGGCGAAGCCCGCGAACAAGCAGACATTTTTGCCAGCCTCGGGCAAATGACACTCATCGCCCTATTCATCATCTATGCACTACTCGCAGTGCCACTAAAATCCTACATACAACCGATCATCGTGATGATCGTTATCCCATTTGGCTTAATCGGTGCCATCGGTGGACACATTATTATGGGACAACCCATGAGCATTCTCTCTGTCCTCGGCTTCGTCGCCCTCGCAGGAGTCGTCGTCAACGACAGTCTCGTGCTCGTCGACTTCATCAACCAAGAACGGGCCGAAGGCATGAGCCTCCGCGAAGCGATCAAAAAATCAGGCTCTCTACGCTTCCGTCCGATTATTCTAACCTCGCTGACCACCTTTGCAGGCCTACTCCCCGTGCTCTTCGAAACGAGCCTCCAAGCACAGTTTCTGATCCCGATGGCAATCTCCCTCAGCTTCGGCGTGCTATTTGCCACCTTCATCACCCTAGTCCTTGTGCCCGCCTTTTATAATATACTTGAGGATATCCGAGAGCTAACGCTCAAAGTCTGGCGACTGATCTTCGGTTAAGTCACCAGTTCGCTCCGTCTTGTCGGTCTTCGACCTCGGAACTTCATCCGCACACAAAAAAGTTTTCATTAGTCGTAGCATGCCGCTTTAGCAAACGAACCACCGCGCTACCCAGGAGGTTGTTTGCTAAAGCTGCACGCTACGTAAAACTTGACGTAAACCGCGCACAAAAAAAGGCCGTCCTTGCGGACGGCCTTAAAGTGGTGGTGAGAGCCGGATTGGTGCCTTCGGCATCGCTTCGCGACCACTCTACGAGTGTCCCTTCTCTGCTCACTACGTTCGCTCCGTCAAACCAGCGCTGGTTCTTCATCCGACTCTCACCACAAAAAAAGGCCGTCCTTGCGGACGGCCTTAAAGTGGTGGTGAGAGCCGGATTCGAACCAGCGAACTCAAAGAAAACAGATTTACAGTCTGCTCCCACGTATTGATTATCAACAATTTAGCGTAGACGTTGCTATTTTGTTGCTGTTTTTGCTGGATTTCATCGGACACTATGGCATACTTTGGGAACGTATGAGACAGGCAAGTTTTAATCTACGTCGCTACAATTCTAAGACGAAACCTCACCTCAAGTGGGTCGTGACTGGGGGGCGTGGAAACGGCGGGAAGCCCTCTAGGAAGTTCTTCAAGATTAAAGCGGATGCAGAGCTATACTTGCAGCAGAGAAAGACGGATGCAGCGAATCTGGGCTTACGAGCTGCCTCTATTCCTGATGGCCTGAAAATTGAGGCTTTGAAGGCAGCCCAGCAGCTTCAGCCTTATGGACGGACTTTGACTGACGCGGTAGAGCACTATATCCAGCACCTAGAGCAGATAGAGAAAAGTGAAACTGTTTCAAATCTAGTAGAGCCGTTCCTTGAGAGGAAGAGGTTAGACGGACTATCCGAACGCTACCTAGGGGACTTGAGTGCTAAGATGAACAAGTTCAAGGAGCGGTTTGGAGATGAGCACGCTGCCACTATTACAACACAGGCACTTCAGAACTGGATAGATGGAATGAAGGTCTCTCCTATCACCCAGAACAATTTCCGAAGGGTCATAGGGGTCTTTTTCTCTTGGTGCATTAAGAATCACTATGCCGCTTCTAGCCCAGTGGCAGACATCGCGGAAAAGAAGGTGAAGGATTCGCCCGTTCCAATTTTCACTCCCAAGGAAGTTGTAACTACATTGAACTATGCCTCAGAGGAATACCCAGAACTCATCCCTTTCCTAGCACTGGGATTTTTCGCAGGTATAAGGACTGCTGAGATTGAGCGTATGAAATGGGGTAACGTCCTTTTTGATTCGGAGAATATCTTGGTAGATGCTGCCAGCTCGAAATCTGCCAGAAAGCGGTTTGTGCCGATTAGGGAGAACTTAGCTCAGTGGATCGCTCCCTACAGGCAGCAGGACAAAAAGAGCATCTGCCCTGGTAAGCACAAAGACACATTGGATGACTTCAGAGCTGGCCTTAAGAAAGCTAAGAGCATGGCTTGGCCTCAGAATGGAATGCGGCACAGTTACGCAAGCTATACCCTAGCACTGGAAAAAGATGCGGGGAAGCTCGCTATCGAACTAGGGCATACTGACACAAAGCTGATCTTCAAGAATTACCGCGAACTGGTTCCAGAGCGTGAGGGTAAGAAATACTGGAAGATTAATCCTCTTAGCTCTGCTGAGAATATTATCAAATTACCTGCTTAATTGTCCAAATGCCAAAGCCAAGAATTCAGGTAATTGAGCCGACTTTATATGAGTGGCTTTTCAACAAGAACATTGAGAAGGTGCTTGAAAAAAAGCGTTGGGAGAACTTAGAGGACAACCCAGCAATGAGATTTGTGCCTGATACCCCAAGCATAGATGATCCACTGCGAAAGGCAGTATTGCGGTCGTATCCTCTAAGCGCGGCGCACATCATGTTCAATGAAATGCGACCCCACGGGGTAGAGACAGAGGGTGAAGTGGCAGTCTGCTCACAATTAGTTAAGAGCCTAGATATAGCTTTCTATGTCGAGTTATATCAGGCGATGCTAGATAATGCCTTGGAAAAGTTTGCATCTATTACCCCTGATACGGTCTCTGATTTAGCGGACGACAGAAAAGGTGAGCTAATCGATCTCTTGATTCAAGAGTTTCGACGTAGAAAGGCCAATGGGATGCCTAAGAGCAAAGGGGAAAAGCCGAAAATCGGGAGTAAGCTTGATTTAGAGAAAATTCTAGAAGCGCATTCTTATATACCAACTCACAGTGAGCTTTATTCATTACAATCTCTGATTGCTGAAGAAGATTCAAACGAAGCGAACGCAGATACGAATTTCAGAGGTGCATATAGCAGATATAGGAACCGCAGGGAGGGCATAGCGGCTAGATGGTCTGCGGTCATTGTAGAACTTGAGGGGTATATCGAATTACTGTGATGATTCCGACACTCTAAATCGACACGCTTATCCGCTTTTAAATGGGCTCATATGGCTTTCCATGTAGCCTATGCGCGAAGTAAGAATACGACAACGGGTCAGGAAAAGCCCTCAAAACAAAACTCCCTCAGAATACGTCAAAATAGAGGACGTAGCTGACCACCTGTCCTTGAGTAAGGATGGCGTAAAGAAGCTTATGCGGAAGCGAGTTATCCCATTCCATAAGCTTGGACATAGGACTGTCAGGCTGAAGCTCCGTGAGGTAGAGGAGGCAGTCGAACGCTACCGGGTGGATGCAATCGGAGACTCTGTATGAGACTAGTTGCTGATACTTCGTCGGTAAAAACTAGGGACTATATAATAGAGAAGAATAGATAGATAGATAGGAACCATAGGAAGGAATAAGGAGAGTATATTTATGAAATTACCTACCACAGTTTCAGTTCCTAGGTGTTTTCATCCAGCAGAAATTTTGACTAGGGCAAATCTGGAGTATTATGGAATAACTAGAATATTCTATTGGAAGGTTATATTCGTTTTGGGTCTTCTGACTTTGCTTGAGGAAATCAAAGCATACCCAGAGGAGGACTCTTCCGGATTCATTCAACTTTCCCAGCGTTTCTTGGAGAGAATAATTTCCAGAGGAAATGCCGCCCCTGTCTTAGACTTCCTACTAAACAAAGGTGTCATCGAATGTGACTTTATTTCAATACCACGGAGGAAGTCATACGGCTATAAATATAGCCTAGAATACGCCTCCATGCCGTTTGCGGATGTTCCCCTAGCTTCAGAGACGATCCTAAACCACATCGAGGGATATAATGCCATACAAAGCCAACTGGGAGCTGATCTTACTGGGATATACGGAGTAGTAGCAGATGACCTAGATAGATTTACGTTTGAGGATTTTGAAGACTCGATAGAGTTCGAGAACTCCATAGTCAGAAATTTCTCAATTAGGTGCGCGGAAAGATTCAACCAAGGCACTACGTCTAAAACCAAAAACTCAAGGACTGGAAGGTTTTACTCAACCTTATCGGGTCTGCCTACAGTCGTAAGGCCGTATCTCAGGCTCGATAATGAGCCGATAGCCGAGGTCGATATACCTTCCGCCCAACCGCTTTTACTTTGCTCATTGCTGGATGCTGAAGACCAACAGGAAAGGAATGAGTTACTAAGATTTGTCGAAATCGTCTCTCAGGGGTTCTATAATGTCCTCTATCAGCAGGCGGGGAAGCGATGCACAGACAGAAAGGCCATGAAGCGTGAATGCTTCAGGAGGATTTTCTACGGCTATTCTCTTCGCCCCGCGAGTAGGTTATGGAATGCTTTCCAATCACTCTTCCCTATCCTTGCCCGAAAAGTCATTGAGCACCGGACTAACAATGCCAACGGCGGGGACCATCTAGCGATAGTTCTTCAGAAGGCAGAGGCTAACTTGATCTTTAATGACCTAGGAGTGGTTCTACATCGATCAGGTGTAGTCTTTGGGACAATACATGACTCGATTGTGTGCAAGCATACTGATGCTGAGTTTGTCTGTGAGCAGATGCAGCAAGCAATAGATCGTGCTGTAGGCATAAGGACCAATTTAACCATAACACCAACTTGCCACTAGTAGGCACATCTGACCAATGACTTAAAATTGAAACAGTTTCAAAATATATGAGCACCACTAGAACACCGACACGCAAGCGCGGCAGGCCAACCAAACGAACGCCCCACCTAACTAAGGAGGTGCTGGAGTATATCTCTGATGGCTTGCCCTTAAAGGATGCTGCTGCCCTTGCAGGGATTTCATACAACACGTTTAATGAGTGGAGGAAGGAGTTTCCTTATTTTCGTGAGTCCATAGAGGGGGCTATGGCAAAGGGAGTTGCGGCACGGCTCTCCCTAATTCGAGAGGCGACTGAAGGAGGTGACACCGCATCTGCAAGATGGTGGCTTGAGCATGTGCGCCCTGAAAGCTTCGCCAAGAACAGAGTGGAGGTAGCCCACAAACATGAGGGCGCGGTAAACCATGTTCATTCTGTAGATGATGCAACCCTTGAGCGCATAGCGGAGGCTAGGAGGCGGTATGAGTCAGGCAATTCAGGATGAACGGATAAACCAATTGCACACCCCTTACGGCTTCGCCTTGGGGGTGTTAGGCATGGATTTGGCGGAGTGGCAGATAGAGGCTCTTGCCAAGATGAATGCACGGGGAAGCTCTCTAGCGGTGAAGGCCGGGAACGGAACAGGCAAAACAAGCCGTCTAGCTGTTCCTCTCGCACTGTGGCACGCTGCTGTTTTCCCGAACAGCCTCACAATCATAACCGCTGGTGTTTTCAGGCAAGTTAAGGAACAAGCTTTTCCCGAACTGAGACGCTATCAGCACCTTTTCCCAAGCTGGAAGTTTTTAGATACTGAAGTCGAAACGAACACAGGATCGAGAATCATCGGTTTCTCAACTGACGACGCGGGGCGCTGGGAGGGGTGGCACGAAAATAGCTTAGGGATTATTGTGGATGAGGCGAAATCGGTTCCTGATCCAATTTTTGAATCGATTTCTAGGTGCCAGCCAAGCCGCCTGTTGTTAATGAGTTCGCCGGGGGCGAGGCGTGGTCAGTTTTATCGAGCTTTCACTTCCGAACGCCGCTTCTTTCAGCAGATGAGCGTAACTGCTCAAGATTGCTCTCATATCCCGCAATCCTGGATTGATGAGCAGATCGACAAATACGGGGAACACTCCCCGCTGGTGCGCTCAATGGTCTTTGCCGAGTTCCCCGAAGATGAAAACGATCAAGTCACTATTTCCCTGACGGACCTTGAACGCTGCCTCAGCAATCCGCCTGAGTTTGAGGATGGGGAGGTTCACGCCTTCTGTGACTATGCGGGCGGTGGCGATGAGAACGTTCTCGCTGTTCGCAGAGGTAATAAGGTTGAAATCGTCAAAGCATGGCGGGATCGAAATACGATGGGAGCCTGTGGCGAGTTTATCAGACTGTTTCGGCAGGAGGGCTTGCGGCCTTCACAGATAAGCGGAGATGGCTCAGGGCTTGGAATCCCGATCCTAGACCGCCTTGAGGAAGAAGGATGGAAGCTCAGGCGAATAAAGAATGAGTCACCCGCCAAAGACAAAGCAGCATACGCAAACACGGGAACTGAGATTTGGATGCAGGGAGCAGAGCGAATAAAAGCAGGCGAAATCATCCTCCCTAATGACAAGCTCCTGCACGAGCAACTTGTCTCCCGCAGATACGCCTTGAACTCTAGAGGACAGGTGCAGGTTGAGCCTAAGCCAAAGATGGCCTCTAGAGGCCTCCAGAGCCCCGACAGGGCCGATGCCTTATTGGGAGCGATGTATCAACGCCCTCGAACCCGTATTCTTTTTTGACTCCTAAAATGAACTATTCAAACCAAGTGCACAAACTCGCTCAGGCACGGCGTTGTCTGATGCTTCCTCATGCCTTCAGCTGTGAAGACTATTCGATTTATGAAGCCTTCACTAATTGCTCACATGCCTTCCACGATCTTGACGTTCAGGCTCTCGACGAGCTTGCCCAAGAATTGATTAAAGAGATACAAGAGTTGATGGATCCTACAGGCACTGAATCAAATCCCGTAGAGGTTTTATTCCTTGCGAAAGCAAGAACACTAAGCCATGATGACAGAATCAGAGTATCTCGTTGCGTTGATGAACTTGCAAACTGGTTTACAAGACGTTCCCTGGAATGTTGCTGAAGCTCCTAAATACGAACATCCACCATGAAATTAAGTGCGCTTAAAGAGTCTGTGGCTAACAATAAAATCTTAGATAAGTGGATTATCGAGATTGATACTGTTGAGGAGGACGGAGTTCATACGATTCATGAAGTCGAGCAACTAATGAAGGATTGGGATGATGCTCAGTTTCGGATTATTCACATAAATGAGCAGAATGCCCCTGATGGAGATTGGTTTGAGTTGGTCGATGATCGTGTTGAAAATTCGGAACTGATTCGTAAGCTCACAAACGAGGCTGCTGCAAAAAACGCTTCGAAAGCACCCAACGAGAAATCCCATGGCGACTTCATGAAAAACGGTGAAGGTGCGGATTTAGTGAGGGAATTGAAGAGATTCCTATGGGCTTCTTTGTTTTGCGCAGTATCCATTGCATTCCTCGTATGGATACTAGCTCTAAGAAGTTCTAATGAACCTGATGATAAAAGCGGATGGGGACAGGAACGGGTAGGTGAATATTCCAAAAGTCCTTATATCCCGGAGATTGCAGCCGTAGATCTCTACCTGAACTTAGAGAAAAAAGGCTTTTCTGTTGATAAGACCTATGCCGACGGACAGATGGCTGTCTCCTGCAAACTAGTCAGGGGCACCTCAACTCTCA
>Ga0209653_1000560_pt1 | contig 32480 bp, 50 predicted proteins | sample SaaInl6LU_22_DNA_FD_184644 | JGI IMG/M metagenome (GOLD analysis project Ga0209653, IMG submission 184644) | Marine microbial communities from expanding oxygen minimum zones in the Saanich Inlet - ESP_116LU_22_DNA (SPAdes) (version 2) | ecosystem: Environmental > Aquatic > Marine > Intertidal...
AAGAGTTTGCGGTTAAGAAACAAGATGCCACAGGTGATACGATGCCAGTCTTAGTTGACTTTGCTCACGGTAAACCAATGTTTGTGATTCACACTGACCACCACGATTCTCAAAGTGGTGTTGAAGGAGACACAGCGACATCTTTTAGACCTTCACGTTCAAATGTTGCAACAATATCAGATGTGATGTCACCAAAGGATATCTTCCCTTCAGATGATATTACACTTATTTCAACTGTGGATTCTGCTGATTTCGCGAAGTATGGATTAAGTCCAAAAGATATTATGAACTTCATCTTTAGATTAGATAAGGATAAGTCATTACAAAAAAATAAAATGGCGTTAGGTTTAGCCGCTAACAAATTGATGTTAGCATATAAGAACAAACCTGGTTTTATGGAGGAATTGGTAATGACATCAAAACCTTCATTGTTGAACATCTTCCAAAACATTAGAAGAATAGCTGACAGAGAAAACTATGCATCTCCATTGATGATGGCTGCAAATCAAGAGGATTATATAGAACAAAGAAGTAAAGACCCAAACCTAAGTTACAAAGACGGAATCATATACCAATATGGTGGAGGTAAGATGTTCAAACCAGGTTCTTATGACAGATACACACCATTTGAATTATATCCTGATGCTGACTTCTTAATTACAGTTTGGCCAATGGGATTGGTTCAGGCGTCATGTAACCCATTCAAAAAAGAAAGAGAATTGAAAGGAGTAAACTTAGGTGAGATTGCTCAGGAAGTGTTGGGTAAGTGGGAACCTAAATTAAGAGAAAAGATTATTCCTTTATCAACCATCAAATGGATTTCTGAAAGTAGTAAACAATTTGGTGATGATTCAGTAGGTTTCACAAATGCGGATTTGGAAGCATTCTACGGTAAGAAGATTAGAGGAATGGAAGGTGGTGACCAATATATGGAAAACCTAAAAAAAATTATGGATAAGAACTTCTCTGAGTTGAGTGAAGATGAAATGAAAGTATTAGATAATTTGGGTGTTCCTGCTTGGGAGATGATTCAAGCAAACTCAGGTGGTCATAAATGTATCACAAACATTTCAGCTCTTAACTACTTTGGTAGAAGTAATAGACCTCCCCAAGGTGGATATAAATATAATAAAGGTGGTGGAGACGCACCATACGTTAAGTTTTCTAAGATGATAGGACAGGAGTTCTATCGATTACTGAGGGAGAAGATTGACGGGGGTAAATCAGAATAATGAGAAGGAGACGTTGTCTCCTTTTTTTATGCCGAGTTGTTTCGACATACCGGCGGGTAGTTCTAATACCTTATCACCGTAACCTTTATAAGATTCACATTCCAATTCATTTTTACATATTGGACAGTTTTCGTGGATGGTATCGATTTCATCACCATTGATGAAGATGATATCTAAAGGAATGATACAGTCGAACATCCAAAATGATTGTTCCCCTTTGGTTGGCATCAAGAAATACATACCTTGAAACTCATCATCAAAACGTTGCCCTTGCATACCTTTTGTGATGGATTCCTTTGTTACACAAAGTTTGACTTTAATATCTGTATTTCCTATTGAAACTTTCATATACTTATAAATATCTAAACAATCATAATATGAATAAATACGGAGGAGTAATTGTAAGGTGTAACAATAAGGTATTGTTATGTAAAAGAAACGCTGAAGGGTCATTACCTGGTCATTGGTCGTGTCCTGCTGGTAGTATAGAAGAAGGTGAAGAACCATTGAAAGGTGCAATGAGAGAGTTTTTTGAAGAAACTGACATCAGGCTGTTGAATATACCAGAATTTTGTGGTATAATTAAACGAACCAATAGAGACGGTAGTAAAATCAAAGGTGAATTATATTGTTACCTTTATGATTGTGAAGAAGAAGTATACCCTAATTTAGATAGTGCTAAGGATGGTGATGAACACACTGAGTGTGGATACTTCGGAAAAGATGAGTTACCTTCTCCAATGACAGAACAGTTTAATAAATTACTAAATATAATCTTAAAATGAGTTTAATGTACAAAGCCCTCGTAGCAAAATACGAAGCAGACCTTTTAGAAGCAAAGGCAACATTGGAAGTTTACTTCCATAATTCAGTCGGTATCGGTGAACACCCTCAACATTTAGAAGAGATGAATGAGTTGGTTGATAAGATGGCTTCTGCAAGTGATAAACTTGAAGCACTAAAATCCAATTTCGATGAAAAGGGTATGGCAATCTAACGAGCCACTGAAGAGACATTCGGGGTATTTCAAACTATCTTATAACCCTGCAGGGTATTTCATTAAGGAAATATCAAAAAAAATTAAGAAAAGTGCTTGACGGAGACGGATTTTTTCTTAACTTCGTATAACTTTTGACAGATAAGGGAATATTTATACTTTACCCTACTGAATTATCAGAAAAATTTGTTAAAAAAGTTTGACACTTTAAAAATTATGTTTTAGATTTGTCAAAGTTCTTTGAAATAATGGTCATGTTTATGGACCGACTTTTGTATTTTCTCTTCGGAGATTATCCTTTCCAAAGGAGTTGGACATAGACAGACACGGCGGTTTAGCGTCGTTAGATAACCCCTGTGAGGGGACTAAAGGGACTGAAGCGGGATTAGTACACCGTGAATGTTCGCAGTCTTAAGACTGACAACTAAACAAAGTAACTACGACAGGTTCCCCGAGGGCAACTGCTGGGGGGAAGATGTTACTCTGAGTCCGTGGAATATCAGAGTTGAGATGGTGACATCAATAGGAAAAGTTACAGGTGACGGTTCGACACTCACTGCTATGAGTTGTAGGGCTGGGTACCAGTCTGATGGGTTTCCGAGACGAGCAAGTCTACGAAGTCCTGACTGACCGTGAGTTTGCAGACTCACAGAGAGGTGTGAAGCATTCTGTTCTCCAAAGGAACGGACCTTCTCCCGAAGCACATCTTTCCTTCTTCCACATTGCTAATTTAATTTAGAACAATTAAATGACAAGCAAGAGTCTTCGGGCGTTGACAACGAAAGGTGTCTAAAACTCCGAGTGTAAACTAACGGAGTCATTGAACAGACCGCAAGTCTTTCAATGTCAATTACAAAAGACCTGTTGGGACGGCCATCCCTTCATGAACTCGCAAGGTTCAACAGAGTTAAGTAGTAGTTGAGTAGTTGTTAACGAATACGAGTGGTTAGCGTAAGTAACCGACACTGACTTGATACGATAGGCAACTATTGTGGACAATGTGAGCAACCGACTATTAGGATAATCTCACGAAAGACAGGTCACATAAACGTGTAGTCTCAGCGTTCTATACCACATATACCTTCCTTGACCTCGGTGCTAACCCACCGAGGTTTTTTTATGCTCTTAGTTGTTTGGTAAGAAAATATTTCTTATCTTTGTATAACAAATAAAGACAACTATGGTATTAGAAAGAAACATCAAAATCATCCACCCACAATTCGGAGAATTATTGAATGACAACTACGCTGACGAGGTTCAGTTTAAGTTGTTCCTTCAGATGGTTCATTCTTGTGTGGAGTTGAAGCAGGACCTATCGTTCTTCAACGGTCGTGATTTTTATGTTCATGTTCCTTACGAACTTCTTCGTCAATCAATCATCTTGGGTAATGCAAAACCTCAGGAAGAATTGACTTTGGGTCAGTACGCTGTCCGTAAATCTAAGATGGAGGAGTAATGTATAGAGTTGGTGGTAATGTGGTAATTCCTGAGACAAAGGAAATCAAAGAGATTCAGGAGATTGAACGATTTGATGGTGACATTGTTATTTACACTACTGATGGTAACGCGTATGGTATTAGGGAATGTAGAACGGTTGATGATGCGTTCAATAAAGAGATAGAAAAATTATTAGGTAAATGGAAGGTGTAAAAAACTTTTTTGATAGGACTTTGATTACTGCGAATGGCCAGATGATTCATCCTAAAGTATTAAATACTAAACATATTATTATCAATGTAGCGTCTGAGTGTGGGTATACTAATCAGAATTATCAGGACTTACAATCTTTTTTAGAGACGGTTGATAAGGATAAAGTATCGATATGGTTGTACCCTTCCAATGATTTTGGTGAACAAGAGCCAGGAACTGACGAAGAGATTAAGATGTTCTGTGAGAGTTATGGGGTATTAGACTACCCGAATGTCTATTTGATGACTAAAACATCTCTAAAGGACTCTGACATATGGCATTGGTTACAATATACCAATGAGGGTTCCACAGAATATGGTTATGACTTTGAGGCGAAGTGGAACTTCTTTAAGTATTTGATTGATGAGGATGGTGAGATGTGGGGTCTATCGTATTCTGAGGAAAGTCTGTTGGATGAAGAGGTAATGGATTGGGTGAAGACACCTATTATTACCAAAGAAGAAAGAGGTGAAATATTGACTGAGATGATGAGAATGGACCAAGAGCTGGGTTTGTATGATGAACCAATTGAGATTGAAGGTGAGATTATTGGATATGTCAAAAAAGATAATGGTGAATCTTGATTTATCGATTGAATTAGATTATCATTTATTTCCCGAAAGGGTGGTGGAGTGAGCCGACCTCACGATAACCGTGTCGGCCCCAAAGGTGGAGAGTTATTTTCTCCACCTTTTTTATTTCTATGATATTTATGAGTATGGATTTTATAAAAATACTTGGGGATGTTATTACTGAACAGATAAATGTTCAGGCTGGTGCTGTTGGTGCTAGTGTTGGTCAACAAGCCGCGTCAGGTGGGAGTTCTCAAGTCTCATCACATAATTGGGTTTCAGGAACTAAGATAGGTCCTGTTCTGAAAAATCCTGGTCAGTGTAAAAATTATGGTCAAATTAGGAATCGTGGAGAATCTAATGAATATACCCACAACTCTTGTGATGTCGGTCTAAGTGTTGGAACTGCTGTGTATGCACCTTATGATGCTGAATTTACTATAGTTGATAATAGTAAATGTGGTAATGGTATTGACTTGAATGGTGAAGTTGATGGAAAAAAGTTATACTCAAGATTTTGTCACCTTAGTAGTCGTATAGTACCTTCGAACGGTAAAGTAACCAAAGGTCAAGGGATTGGCACTACTGGTGGTGGTATGGGAGAGCCAGGTGCGGGTAACACAACAGGTCCACACCTACATTGGTCCTTCAAAGTTGACGGAGTTTCAACAAATCCGTATACCTATAACTAATTTTATTGGGTAATTAATATATTTATAAATAAAGATAAAAACTATGGCAAACATTATTTTAACAGAAGCACAATTGGAAAGGTTGAAGGCTTCCTTGACTGAAGGTAAACATGATGGGTCATATATGGCGAAACAACAACTCTTTACCATCGCCACCTTAGCATATAAGATGTGGGAGATGATGGAAGATGGTGAACAATTGGAAGATTGGATGGAGAGTAAGTTGGCTCAAGCTGAACAAGGCGTAGTTGCCGCAGTGAAAGCGTACATGTATGATGAGGTTGAGGAAGAAATAAAAGGTATGGGAAAATTAGACTATTCCGATTTAGTCATCGGAAAATAAGTCAAAAAATAATTGATTATTAAGACCCCTTTGTTATAATAGACGAAGGGGTTTTTTAATGCCCGATTAACAATAACAATAACAAAAATATTATGCAAAACTATCTAAAGTTTAACACAGAAAAACACACATTAACAGTCATTTACATTGACGGTACTATGGGTGTAACTGACCTTGCAGACGTTACAACAATCAGAGAGGGTCAAGGATTTTACGAGGTTCTTCAAAGACAGGAGAATGGTAAGAACGCACCAATCTACAGATTCCCAATCCATAACACAGTTATTAGATACTTCCACTAATGAATCAATTAGACAAAGACTATCAGAATTTATTAAAGGACATCATGACCAATGGTGTTGAAAAAGGTGACCGAACAGGTACTGGTACTGTATCGGTGTTTGGTCGTCAGATTCGTCACAACATGAAGGATGGATTCCCATTGTTGACCACAAAGAAGATGGCGGTTAAGACCATGATGACCGAACTGAAGTGGTTCTTAAAAGGAGATACTAACATTAAGTACTTGGTGGACAACGGATGTAACATTTGGAATGGTGACGCTTATAAGAGATACAAAGAAGAGAAGGGTGACTTATCTATGGGACCTGATTCTTTCATTCAAAAGATTAAGACTCAGGACCACTTTGCTGAAAAATGGGGTGAGTTAGGTCCCATCTATGGTAAGCAGTGGAGAGATTGGAAAACTGAATCACTCATTAAAACTACACTCAAAGACCCATTATCAGGTGAAGATACATACGTTGAAGGTACTAAGTACATTGACCAAATTCAAAACTTAATCAAAGGTTTAAAAGAAAATCCTAATTCTCGTAGACATATGGTATCTGCTTGGAATGTTGGTGAGTTGGATGAGGTTGTTCTTCCTCCATGTCATTATGGATTCCAATGTTATGTGGCTGATGGTAAGTTATCGTTGATGTGGAATCAGAGAAGCGTTGATACATTCTTAGGGTTACCATTCAATATTGCTTCTTACGGAACATTACTTCTATTATTGTGTGAGGAAACAGGTTACGAACCTGGTGAGTTGGTGGGTAACTTAGGTGACACTCATTTATACAGTAATCACATTGAACAGGCGAACATACAATGTGGAAGACAATCGTATAACTTACCAACGATTAAATTGAGTAATGTAGATATTCTAAATGGTGAGTTTGATTATGAAATTATTGGGTACGAAAGTCATCCATCCATCAAAGCACCGTTAAGTAATTAAAATGGAAATAACTATCAATTCACATGAGTTCAATCCTGAAATCAGGAGAATGTATCATAACAATGGGTTGAAGTCATTTTCAATTGATTATATGTTCAATGCTGTAATGGCATGGTCTGAAGGTGTTGAGTATAAGGTCGTTGACTTTGACAAATACTTCAGACTTGATAATAGATTTAATACCTACGAGTTGGAAACGTATCCATCCAAAATAGTTATTAATATAATAGTAAAATAGATGAGGGATATTAAAGGAGGGTTGGTGGATTACATTCGTGAGATGTATGAAATACAATACTCTCCTTTTCCCAATCGTCGTTTGGTTATCAAACACTGTAACGAAAACTTTAAGGATAATGATATCACCATTGTTCCGATTACAGTGGGTAAGGAGGTCAACGTAGATTTTATATGGGGAAAGTCTAAGAAGGTTACAGCTATAGATTTATACCGTAAAGACTTCAATGATATGCCTGGCAATGTGATGAAGATGTTCCGTCACAAAAGGAGTTTGGATTTCTATGATTTTTTGATTAACGCTGATGAACCGATTAGTATTCCGCTAACTATGATTCCTGAGGAGTTTCCTTTATTATTTCCTATTGAGGAAGTTGAATAGGTCCTCAATGGTTTCAAAGTCGCCTGAGTTGGCTTCACCATATACACCATTGGTGTTGATAATCATATCACTAATTCCGTAAAATATAACTTCATATAAAGGATAGTAATCTTCATATAAATCTTCACCCCAATTAAATCCTACACTACGTAAACAGTTGTAAAAATCATTTGAGACTGTCGTGTCGTATTGTTCTGTTTGTGCAAATGCTATTGAACGTAATAACGCATCTAATATTTTCTCAGGGGTTTCATAATATGGTTCACCATCTTCACCACCATTCATGTGGAACTCTCTTAAAGACTCTGCAGTAATCTTTACTGAGTCTCCTTTACCATTAGACAGTAATAGATAATCAGGAACGATATTCGTAAAAAAATAAATGTAGTTATCTGAAGGTTCTATAGATGATTTCATTACTTTAGTGTTAACGGTAGTAATAAAAAATTCACCCATTTTAGTATTTACGTTAATAAATGTGGTTGGGAATGTTACCGAATCAGATTGTATTTTTTCTAAACTACTATCAAAACAATCGGTGATTGATTGACTTATAAAAGCGTCGTTGATTGGATTACCTCCCAACTCTTTTCCGTTATAGTTAACTACAAAATCATAGTTTTTCCAAAAATACAATGCATCAGGAAAATATCGACTGGCTTTACTAAAGTTTGAGTATACGGTTTCCATTATAAGTCTTTTGGTTATAACGGGTAATTTATCACCTTCACTAACAAAATCGACGATGAATGTGGTTCCATCATAATCATAAGATATGTGATAACCATCACCTGATGAAAAAATGGAATTTAATAGGTTTACTATAATTCCTTTCCCTTTATTTAATTCTTCTGTATTCATATAATTGAAGTATTAATTATAAATACTATGAACCCAATAAATAAGATTATTCCTGAGGTCTTTTCCACCCTCACTTATGAGTTTGGAGAGGAGAAGATTATCTATGATATTACCTATGAAAGTGTGATGACTTGGGACTTTGAGGGTTCACCGAGATTAAGTACGGTGGTGAAGTTCAACAGACAAACACCAAAGACGAAGGTAACAGTGGCGAATAGGGTCCTCAACGAACATTTATGGAAAGAGATGAATGATAAATGTCACTATCTTGGTGTGAATCATATTCATGTTAGTCTGAGTAAAGATATTAGTAAGACCGAGTGTATATAATAATAATATGAAGTATTTATTAGTATGGATATAATCGATAAATATTTTCAGGTTGTTGGTGATAAGTTAGATAATCATGTAATGAAGTATTTTGGCTTTAACCGAGAAACGGAGACTCAAGCAGAACTTAGACTTGCAAATAAGTTGGGTATTGAGGGTATTGATGAGATTATGAAAGAAAAGACCAAGAACGTAATCAACATTTCTTCAGGTGGTTATGATATGAATGTCTTTATAAAGAATTGGGACATAACTAAAGGGTCTGATGAACCCGATGTTTATGATAATAATCTTTGGTATATTGATAATATTGATGTTGCTGTTGACCCAAAATCTACCGTTGAAGTCATTGGTGGTAATGGTCACGAATATGAGTTAGGTGATTTGTATAACTATTCAGATATTGATGAGTTGAATGCGAATTACAACACTGAAGACAACCCGATTACTGAAGACGATATCTATGAGATTGGTTATGAAGTTCAGGATTTGATTAGAGATTGGTTGTATGAAAAAGTATATCCACTTACTGGTGTTAATTTTGAAGATGTACATCCTGGTAATGAGAAAGTGGACCAATTGGTTGAAAGTTACGGGTTGAACGAACAATATGATGGTTATGAAGTTGAACCATTCGCCTTACATTCTGATATCTTTGAAAAGATGTGGAATGGATTCAAAGACAATAACTTATTGAGAACATATTTGAGTTTGAGAATGAAATTCCCAAAAAGAGAAAAGTATGTTGATTATTTTTATGAGTTCATCAGAAATAATGGTGAACACATCCAAAGAAAAGAGGAAGAAAAGAATTAATAGTTAATCCACCAATCCAATTCTCTTTCACTTATAAGTTCCATCAGGTGTTCGTATTTCTTAACAATATCCCAAACCGTATCTTCAAATAGTTCTATTCTTTCATCAGGAATATCTTGTCCAAGTGCTTCTACTGTTAAACCTGGATAGTCATCTTCACGATAATGAACGTTAATCAACGCATGATTGACTTGTTCTGTGGTAAAATCTCTCTTTTTTAATTCTTGTTTTAGTTCTTTTGTTGCGTCGAGAGCTTCATTATCAAGGAAGTCGTGGTTGATATAATTAATACCGATGTAAATTTGGTTACTTAAACCTAAATACTTTTCAACGGTATCAATAACACTTTCTAAATCGAAAACTACATCAATGTACTTTTCATCAAAATTTTCGTGTCTGGACATAATTCTACTTACATCGATATCGATATCTAAACTGATATAATCTTTATCATGATGTGGCATTCTATATAAATTATATGAGACATCTAACCCATTAAAGTATAATGTTTGAAGTAGTTTCTTTACTGAGGAAAGTATTATGTCTTCATTTTCATCGTCTACGCTACCTGGTGTTGATGGTACTTTCTCTCTATCTTCATTGATACCTTCTTCCAAAGACATGGACCAAATCTCATCTTCTTTTTGTTCTTCGTAGTTTTCATTGAAGTCCAACTGCACTTGTTCTAAGTCCATATCAATAATACATTGACCTTGAGAACCTTCATTGATTTCCCAACCAGGAAAGTCTCTCAACATTCTGTAGAACATATCTTCAGCTGGTCCATATAGTTTGGTTTCTCCATTAAAATCTGAATTACCACCATCTTCGATATATCCTGAGTCACCACCACCATGAAATTGGAATGTGATGTTACCTCTACAGATTTCTTCTTTTTTACAATAGTGGTCAATGATTTGTTTTACTTCTGGTTCATCTTCAGTGTCTACTATTACTGTTTGTGTATCTTCAGTAAGGTATTCAGTATAAAGTTCAAGGATTGATATAGTTTTTGAATCGGGATAAAGTCTTAGTTCAAAACCGTAAGGGTCTTCCCCAAAACTATCAAATTCATTTTCGTGGTTGTTGATGAGTACTTCCAATTCTTGGGTGATATCTAATGGTAGTCGGACGTTACCTCTATTTTGATTACGTTGTGAAACGCAAAACCATTGATTACTTTGGTCGTGAAAGTTCATAGAGTAGAAGTCACCTTCTTTTTCTGCGTAATTACACCCATTTACTTTCAGGTAATCAAAAACCAATAGTAATTTCTTTTTTAAGTTTGCGTCCATAGATTATAAATATTAGTCTTCTATGTTTAGTTTCATAGTTTTCATCATCCATATCGGCTTTTTCTGTGATTGGATACCTTCAATCCATTCTTTTGCGGTTGGGACGTGATTATTACAATCCTCTCTTACGTGTTGTTCACCTATATAACGAGTATAAACGGTTTTGCCGTCACTATTCTCAAAGGACAGACCGAATAGTCTTTCACATTCAAATATACCTTCAGAGTGGTGTCTAAACATCCTGTGATAGATGTGTGAGTACCATCCTTTGGTCTCATCGAACCATTGGTGTATATGGATATAATCTTCAGGTTTACCTCCGAATTTGTTAACTGAGGATATTGAATGTTGCCAAGGATGTGCCATTGATAATTACTTTAATTTTTTTCATTGTATGTTATACTAAATAATAAAATAGTTATTAAATAAATAAAATGAAAAGAATGAAAAACTTATTTTTAGGGTTACTATCCTTAACACTATTGATGACTTCTTGTAGTAATAACAAAGAAGTTAAGTATGTTAGAAAAAATGCAAATTCGATTGAGGCTCAATCGGACGTTGAAGCGTTAGATAACGCAATGAGAATTATGAAACAAAGGGGTTGTGAAGACCCTACGAGTTGGTATTATCAATCAGCAATTCACTGGGTTCCAACAAGAGTTAAAGATAATCAATTATGTGAGTCGTATACTGATTGGACTGAGTTAAAAATTGCGTGGGATGAATGTACTCACTCACATAGTGGTGCTGAGGAAATCAATTTCTTGATTTGGCACAGAATGTATATTTGGCATTTAGAAAAAATTGTTAGAGAAACTTCAGGTAATAAAGATTTTGCATTACCATATTGGGGTTATACAAATTACAATAATTCAGATAAGGTAATGCCAAAAATGTGGAGAGACACTACAAGTAGTTTGTATGAGTCAGATAGATTAGATTCATTGAATCACGGTTTACCAATCATGGGTGCGACCCGTAGGATGTTAGCAGGTGAATATCCAAAGTTAATGAATATTACTGATTACCAAACGTTCAACAAAAATTTAGACCAATCAATTCATGGTGGTATGCACAATTACATTGGTTCAGGTAATGCGGGTGTTGAGGAACACTACAATATTATTTCACAAAAAAGTTCAACAACTGGTATGATGTCAGATGTTGCGACTGCTGCTTTTGACCCAATCTTTTGGGCTCACCACTCAAATATTGATAGAATGTTCCAACAGTGGTTAAACTCACCAAATGGTCAGAAAGTGACCTTACAACAATTGGAAGAGAATCCTTGGAAGTATGAATTTTTTGATGAACACGGTAGATTAGTAAATTACACACCTGCTGAGGTTATGTCGGTAATCTATAATATGGATTACGATTATGATGATACTAAAGTTGTTGAGAATCTTAAATCGGGTATTGCGATTATTGGTGAGAAAGAAGTTATTTCATTCGCATCACCAAACCGTATTTTTGATGGTGAATCTATGATGGTTGGTAGTATCTCAAAACCTGCAGATTATAATCACGATAAAGTATTATTAGAGATTTCAACGACTTTTGATGAGCAACCATTAGGTTTGTATGAGATTTTTATTAATCATCCTGATGGAGAATCTTTTGATGTAGAATCATCATCTTACATAGGTTCAGTAAGTTTCTTTGGTGCGAATCACGGAGACCCAAGAAACACTCAATGTTATAAAGGGTGTTGTAGTCCTATCAGTGAAGATGGTAAATTAATGACTGTATTTAAGTTTGAACTTAATACTGAAGATGTTTATGATATCACAATTTTTAGTACTGAACATAATGAAAAGTTTGGACTAAAAATAAATAAACTCGCTTTAAGAAATTACGAACTGTAATCTTTTTGAGTGTAAATTAAAAAATAAACTAACCCTCACAGAAATGTGGGGGTTTTTTATTTGTAGTTACAATATATTTATAGAGTATGGAAAAAGAAGAAATTAAAGAATTGGAAGATATTTTCAGAACTGAAGAGTTCAAATCCCTACCTATGATGCAAAGGTTGTGGATAAGATTAAAAATTGCATTCATACAAACAATATCATTATGAGAAACTTATTAAATAACATTACTGACACGAGAATGGTTTATCTGTTAATGTCAATCGTCCTTTTAGTGGGTTATGTATTAAATATTTGGGGTGTGGTACTCTTTGTTATTTGCATGTTGAACGTTGGTGTATGGACAGGATTTTGTCCTTCTAAATGGTTTTTCGGGAAGTGTGGATTTAAGAAATCAGAACTATAAATAATGAGTGCAATTTCAAACATATCAATAAGGTCTAAGATATCATTAGGAATAGCGGCATTGATTATGTTGACATTCTTTTCTGTGCAATCTTGTATTGTTTTTGGTATATGTGAAAACACAATGAATTTAGCACAATTCGGATATGCTTGTGTAATTGCGTTTATTCCACCCTTCTTTATGGTTATTAGTGAACTATTAACAAACATTACACTCAAAGAGGAAAACGTGAATGCTCAATTGGAGGGTATTAGTAAATCTAATTTGGTGGTGACAATGTCTATTGATGGTAATATATTGTCAGCTAACGACAACTTCTGTGATATTATGGGATGTCCTGAAAAGAATATAGTAAACAAACCACACACTGCTATGGTTACACCGGAATATGCTAAGAGTAAAGAATATGTAGAATTTTGGGACACACTTAGAAAAGGTAATAGTGTTACTGGAGAATTCGAAAGGGTTGCGAAAGATGGTTCAAAAAAATGGTTATTCGGAAATTATACTCCTATCAAAGATGGAAATGGAGATTTCACCACAGTCTTAAAAATTGCCACTGATGTCACTTCACAACATGATGCTGAAGTTATTTTGAATCAAAAGAATTCTTATTTGGAACATGCTGCTAAGATTCTAAGACACGATATGCATTCAGGAATTAATACTTACATGCCGAGAGGGTTAAGGTCCTTGAAAAGAAGAATGACTGAAGAGCAAATTAAAGAATTGAAAATAGACGCACCTTTGAAAATGTTGGAAGAAGGTTTGAAACACACACAAAAAGTTTATGCGGGGGTTAAGGAGTTTACCAACTTAGTTAAACAAGAGGTTCAATTAGAAAAACAAAAAGTAAACTTGAAAACCATCCTTGGTGATTATTTGTCTTCCACTTCATATGTTAAACAAGTGGTTATTGATGAATTACCTGAAGTTGAAGTTAATGAACCGTTATTTTGTACCGCAGTGGATAACTTAATTCGTAATGGTCTGAAATACAACGATAGTCCAACAAAGTCTGTAATGATTTATATGGAAAATGAAAAAACTTTGATTGTTCAAGACAATGGACGAGGAATGAGTCAAAGTGAGTTCTTAGAGTTATCTAAACCCTATACAAGAAAAAAAGACCAAAAAGAAAGTGGAAGTGGATTGGGATTGAACATTTGTATTGCAATCCTACAAGAACACGGATTTTCCATATCAGCCGAAAAAACAAATTACGGAACTAAAATAAAGATTATTATTAAATAAAATAAAGATGATTAATTCACTTATGTTAATTGATGATGAAGACCTATTTCACTTGGTCTTCGAAGATGCATGTAGTATACTGGACATAACTCTTTCATTAGAGGCACTAAACTCTTCAGATGAGGCAGATAAAAAATTTAAGGAGTGGTTTCCTGATGACGTAAATCACGAACGTCCTGAGTGTGTATTTGTTGACTTAAACATTATAGGTTCTTCATTCAATGGGATTGAAATGGTAGACAAGATAAACCATGAATACGGAAATGGATGTGTTATTGGAATCATATCCTCTTCAGATGATAACCAAGAAATTGAAAAGGCAAAGAAAGCTGGTGCTCAGTTTTGGATTATAAAGTCTGATGATATTGAACCACGTTTGGAAGAATTCAGAGATGACTATGAAGGATATAAAAATAAAACTAATCCATTCAAAGTTTATAAGTAAATGATAAAAAAATTACTACATATATTAACTTACCATGATTCAGAACCCACGGAAATTATTCAAGGTCTGATATGGTTTATCTTTGCCCCTGCGGTATTGATGATGGAAAACCCCAATCTTTGGTATGTTGGAATCATGAGTTCTTTTATTGGGTTTGGTACGTTATACTCAGTGGTGTATAGTAGTTTAGAGAGAAGAAAACTATTCGGATATCTATATGGTATAATTTCTATATTATTCGTGGTGATTCACTTTTATGATTATGACCCAAACTCGTGGAGTCATATGAATTGGGGTTGGGTTGTAATTGCTATCAGTGCTTTGAGTAACATCAGAAGAATCAATCAAAAAATTAAATCTAAAAGAATAGATAAAATCAAAGACGATATATCTAAAATGTATAGAGAAGATTTGGAAGATAAAATCAAACAACAACAAGAGGATAATTTTAACCTCAGAATGGAAAATATAAAATTAAACGATAGATTAAAAGATTACGAGTAATGGTTAGTGAAATTTTGTTCTCAACCTCTTTATTATTTTTAGGTGGAGGTTTGTATTTTGGATATAATTCTTTCAACTCACTTCAAAGTAAGTTATCTGCGATGATTCTATTGATAGCAGGTTTAACGTATATGTATATGTCACACATAATTGGTTTGGATGATACCACAAACCTTAGAACATGGAGATATATGGATTGGACTTTTACTATTCCGATATTAATATATCAGATGTATACATTCTTAAAACCTAAATTTAGAAAAATTGGAACATTGTTAATGTCAATTTCTTGTATGTTGGGAATGTTATTATTTGGTTTCTTGGGTGAGACATCTATTATAACTAAACTTTTTGGTGGTTTCATAGGTACTATGTTTTCGATATATACTTTCGTGAGTTTGGCGAATGGAATTAAGAAAGAACAGTTAAATTTTTATATTGGAGTATTAACTTTATGGATGTTTTATCCTATCGTATACTTTATGACTGATTCTTTACTAACTATTGTATTGTATTCAATCGTCGATTTAACAGCAAAATTAGGTGTGGCCATATACATCCACACTAAATATGAAAAATGAAAGTAACCCCTGAAGTAAAAGAAGTTTTATTAACTTTAGCCAAAGAGAATAAAATATATTTGGAAGGAAATATATTAAAGGTTCTCAAGGCGGATAGTGATGACAAAGAATTTGAAGAATATCTAAAAGTTTGTAAGGATAGAGATGTCACTGCCAGAAAGAAACGTCTTCAGGTAACAAAACAGGTTCAATCACAAAACAAAGACTTGGTTGCAAAACAACAAGAAAATGATGATTTAATGATTGAACTTCAAGAGGCTTTGAATGAAGCCAAAAATGCTGAGCAAATCGCAGAGTCTTTGAGAAAAGAGGCTGAACAAGGTAAGGAAAAGGCTTTGGAGGATTTGGAGGTCATGCAAAAGAAGACTCAGTTTGAGTTGATTAGTATTATCGTGAAGTTGGCTTTGGGTGTTATTGCGGGTGTAGGTATACTCACAACAATCTTATACTTATATATTTTAAGTAGTGGTTTAGATTCTAAGATAATTGAAACCACATGGTCTAATCTATTTGGTATCTTGTTGACGAACTCATTCAGTATTGTCGGAACTATCATGGGTGTAAAATACGCTTCTGAAAGTAAGGGGTGATTAAAATAAATTAAAAACTAACCCTCACAGAAATGTGGGGGTTTTTTATTATCTTTACCGTTTAATATAAAATACTTATTATTATGGATGACCAATTTGAAGACTTCGTAGACTTTTACGATAACGATGTCGATTCTGAGCCTACGTTCTCTGAAGATTAAAGACAAAAACATATGAAAAAATTATTACTAATAGTGGTATGTGTGTTTTTTACATACACCACTTTTGCTCAAACAGAAAGAGAACAAAAGATTCAAAAGGTGGAACAGAAACGTTCTAATACCAACTCTTTTACCAATCCTAATACCAATTCTAATACCAACTACAATAATGGATATCAGAACGGATATAACAATGGTTATAATGATGGTAGGTGGAATAACAGGTGGGGTAGAACACCGTATTATTACAACCCATATGATGTTGGATACTATCCTTATTGGAATACAAATAGAACGTGGGACCGACACGAATATGTGATGACTACAGACCCGTCATTGGTTGAGAGAAATAACTTTAATCCAATGAGATTTTCAATGGGTGTGGTGGTTGAACAGGATGCATTCCAAACTCAGATGTCGCCATATATTATTACAGGACGTGAGTCTTTTATGGTTATTCAATACCACACGACCTTACCATTGATTTATCCATATTACGATAATATATCAACGTGGGAAGTGGAAGATTGGGGAGATGAATCTGCTGGTAATGTGGAAATCAAAGGTGATTTTTCCATTGGTGCTGGTAGAACGATGGACCGATTCTCACCATTTGTTACTGTGGGTATTACCTCAAGAAGGAGATATGATGCGTACTACGATGAATTGTTTGTATTGTCTTCACACAATCAAAACGGTATTTACCTCATTAACGAACAACGACAAACTAATATGAGTATTCGTGGAGGTTTACTATATCATTGGAATTATTTAGAATTACTCGGTCAAGCTCGTTACGACGGTAGATTTGGAATTGGAATGGGTCTTGGTATTAAATTATAGATTATGAAATTATTATTAACACTTCTTGCTACGGTATTATTGTTGACCTCTTGCAAGACAACACAAGAACTACAAACGGTAGACTACGTGGACCTCGAAAGGTATCAGGGGAAATGGTATGAGATTACAAAGATACCAAACAGGTTTGAGAAGAACCTTATCTATGTCACTGCTAACTATACACTAAAAGAAAATGGGAAGATTAAAGTCCTCAACGATGGGTACAATACCAAAAAGGGAAAGTATGAAAAGGCTGTAGGTGAGGCTAAAGTCAATGGACCTGGTAAGTTGGGTGTAAGTTTCTTCAAACCATTTTATGGTGATTATTATATAATGGAACTCGATGAGGATTACCGATGGGTATTGGTGGGTTCACCATCAAGGGATTACTTATGGATTCTTGCCAGAACACCACAAATCTCTGAAGAGTTGATAACTGAATTATCGAAAAAGGCAGAAAATGCAGGTTTTGATATTTCACGATTAGAAAGAATGGAACAACAATGAGAAACTTATTTACCTTAATCGCATTTTTATTCTCCCTAACTATGTTTGGGTCTCACCTTTCAGGAGGTGATATACAATACCGTTATATCGGTGATTCTACGGGAGTTGCTCGTCAGTATGAGGTGTTACTCCGTATTTACCGAGATAACTCAGGAATACCTATGGGAAACACTCAGACGGTATATATTAACTCATCGTGTTATACTCAGCAGAGTATGACGGTAACATTAATGGCTGGTTCAGGTGGTATTGCTCCGACACTATTTGATTGTGTGGTACCATCAACATCAACAAAGACCTTAGAGATATATGCATATAAGGGTGTGGTAACATTACCTGGTAATTGTAATAACTTTAACTTCTCGTGGAGTCAATGCTGTCGGCCAGGTGGTATTGATAATATTAATACTTCAAATGGGTTTGGTTCTGACGGGTTTTTCTTTGATGCATTTTTAAATAATACAAAAGGTCAGAACTCATCACCAATCTTTGTCTCTGAGCCAGTACGAGCGTTCTGTGTAAACAATCCATTCAATTGGAAACAAACGGTGATTGAAGAAAATGGGGACTCCATTGTATTCTCAATGATTAAGTGTAGAGAGAATGCTTATCCTGGTACTGATATTAACTTTGATGCTGGATGGACGGCAACACAACCTATCACCTCATCCTATTTCAATTTAAATGCTTCCACAGGTCTTATCAACTTCTTACCGACAATGCAAGAGATTGATGTCGCCTCAGTATTGGTAAAAGAATTTAGATATGATTCAGTATATAACGTATGGTATCAGGTGGGTTCGGCATCGAGAGATATGATGATACAGATTGAAGCCCAATGTGCACCTGCGGTTATGGATGGTGTGGGTTTAGATTTTGATGCTCCTGACCATTACATTGATACTACAACAGGATTACCAACGGTAGATTATGAATGTGGTGATACTGCGGTAACCATTTACTTAGATATCTTCTTAGATTGTTATTCAATCTCGCCTGATGGTACAGACTTTAGAATGACATCACCAACGGGACAACCGTGGGCAATCAAACGTGTTATTGGTAATTGTAATGTAAATGGTGAGACAGATTCGTTAACGGTAGTTTTAAATAGACCATTAGCGGTTAACGGAAAGTATTACCTTTACTCTAAAACGGGTAACGATGGTAATACCATCCTAAACAAATGTGGTATTGCGATGGATGAGTTTGATACTCTCGTGGTTAATGTAGACGATTGTGTAAATTTAGTGATGGAATTAGAAAACGTTACAGTTATCAATGATAATCATACACAGGTTCAATGGAGTGTAGATACTACAACATTCTTCAAAGACCAATTCGAAAGATATGTAATTCTACGTGAAGATTTGGGTTGGCAGTCAGTGGGTAACGTATTCAATCCTGATAAGTTATTCTATGATGATTACTCTGCTACATTTGTAGACAACCAAAGTTACAACTATAAAGTGTATATGGTTTATAATTCGTTTGATATGGACACCACAAGAGATGTTCACTCTATACTGTTACAAACGGATGGTAATTGTGATACATTATGTTTCAATTGGAACAGTTATAATGGTTGGGATAGTGCACAATACGATATTATGGTTCAGATAAATGGTGGGTGGAAAAAACTATTACCGTCACCAATCACTGACACTACATACTGTGGGTATTTTGATACATTACAGGTGGGAACAAACATGTTCAAAGTGGTGACTACCAATGGTATTGATACTTCTGAGAGTAATTACGCAACGTGTTTCCAACCTGAACCACCGATTATTGTGGTACCAAATGTGATGACACCGAATGGTGATGGAATGAATGATATCTTAGAGATTAGGTATATTGACTTATATGATATCAAAAAGTTGACAATCTACAACAGATGGGGTACAATTGTATATCAGAGTGATGATTACCAAAACGATTGGGATGGTGGTAATGTTGCTGATGGTGTGTACTTCTATGTATTGGAATTATGGAAGGGAACGGACAATACAAACTATTACGGAACAATAACAATTATAGATAATGATTAAGAAATATCTTTTATTATTATTAAGTGTATTATTATTCACATCGTGTGAGAATACCTATAAAGTAAATAAAAACTACAGATATACCTTTCAGGGAACCACTCACGAGGACAATCTCGGCAGAAAGGTATATGGTGGTCACCATTTTATTTTGGACGAACCTATCCAAAATATGGCATCCTTCAAAGAATGTTATGTAAAGTATTTGGAGTGGTCAGGATTGGATAAGAACGGTGAGTATAAGAAAGCGTATTACCGAGATGATAAGAACATTAAGATTTATTTATTCGATGAAACATGGGGGAATGTAACTTTAGAAAACGCTGACCTTTGTAATATATAAGATTATGTTAAGTTACTTCAAAAGGATAAAAGATATCCTCACATATTACGATTATGAACCACTTATATTCTTTGTGGCTTTATATGATTTCATAGATTTATCCAGAGTATTATTAGGAGTAGACGGTGAGAATTGTAATTTCTTTCAAATATTTGATGTTTATAGATTCTATGATTGGATGCCATTATTATATTGGTTGGGTTCAATCCTAATTTTAGCAACACTAAATAACAAAAAATGGTTAACTCCAATTATAACATTCCATGCTATTCAATCTTTGGTATATTTGGTTGATGCATATATATTAGATAGAGCTGGTATATTTGAGGATTGGGGTTGGTGGTCTTATCAATGGGTATTTGATTTGACACAGCAATTGTTCTGGGGATTTGCTTGGATTTGGATTCTATTCCAAATGAAGAAAAAGGAATTGTATCAAAGATTAGGATTATGATGGATTATACTACGATTATAACAACATTACTGACTTGTGTATTTGGTGCGGGTGCTTGGAAGTTCTACACTTACTTGGTAAAGACTAAATCAAAACAAAGAACCGAGACCATTGACCAACACAATGTATATAGAGATGATTTGAGAAAACGAGTCGATAAGTTGGAGAATGATAAGGACAGTTGTATAGATGAATTATCTGAATTAAAGGCTGAGGTTGCTGCTCTTAGAATGAAAATTGAATTCTTAGAAAAGAAATAAAAAATAATTTTAATCCTACCATTATAGTATGTTTATACTATATTTGTGATTATGATTTATTGGTTCACTGGCCAACCATCTCAAGGTAAGACGGTTTTGGCAAATCTACTACAGAAAGAAATCCCCGAAGCATTTCGGATTGATGGGGATGATATTAGAGAGTTATTTACAAACAAAGACTATACTATAAACGGTCGTATTAAGAATGTATCAGCGGCACAGAATATTGCCCAATATCTTAATAATCGGGGACATGATGTGATTGTCTCATTGGTCTCACCATACATTGACCAAAGGGAGGACTTCAAAAAGTTATTAGGTGACCAAATCATGGAGTTCTATGTTCACTCAGACCACAAAAGAGAGAGAAGTCATTTTGATGCAATTGCGTATGTTTCGCCAAAGGAAAACTTTATAGATGTTGATACAACAATCGACACGCCAGAGCAATCATTAACAAAAATATTAAAAGCGATAAATGGATAAGAAAAATACATACTTTGTAGATATTGATGGGACAATATTTACATATAGAAAATTTGAAACCTACAAACAGACACAACCTGAGGTAATACAATCTACTAAAGACTTACTAAAACAGGTATATGAAGAAGGTCATACAATCGTTTTAACGACCGCAAGACCTGAAGATATGAGAGAACACACAATTAATGAACTAAAGACGAATGATATACCTTACAATCAATTGGTAATGGGTATTGGACGTGGTATTCGATATCTAATTAACGATATGGACCCAAATAAACTTGAGGAGAGGGCAGTGGCAGTTAATTTAATTAGGGATGAAGGAATTAAAAGCAAAGGCAGATAAAGAAAGTTCGAGTACTGAAGTTAAGTATTCAATGTTCATAGGAAGATGGCAACCTTTACACAAGGGACATTTATGGTTAATCAATGAAAGATTAAAGGAAGGTAAGAATATATGTTTAGCAATCAGGGATGTGGAAACTGATGAAAAGAATCCATGGACGGCAAAACAAATAGAAGAGATGATTCACGAAGGTGAATTAAAAGAATTAATCAAAGAGGGAAAAGTTGTGACCACAATTATTCCTGACATAGAATCAATTAATTATGGGAGAGGTGTTGGATACGATGTAATAGAACACATACCGCCAACAGAGATAGGTGAAATATCTGCGACATCAATACGAGAACAAATGAGAAAAGATGGTAAGTTATAAGCGACATATTGCAAAAACGATATCGTGGAGAATTATTGGTACGATAGATACGATGGTTCTTTCTGCGGTGGTTACAGGTTCATGGGAATTAGGATTAACTATTGGTGGTGTTGAAGTATTCACAAAGATGATATTATACTTCTTACATGAAAGGGTGTGGTATAAGTTCAGTAATTTTGGTGTGAAGGAGAAAAAGGGGCTTGGGGTTTAAGTGCCAGCCACCATCAGAGAGATATTATTTCTCCCATCCATTTATAATATTTCTGAGTGATTCGCTCGTATCAACTTTACTGAAATCAAAATCATATGTATCTTCGAACCAATCAGAGATGATGTCCATGGCTTTATGTTTTCTGATTCCGACGTGTTTACTTAACATATCAACAAGTCCCTCATCGATAGATAGTACACTTCTTGGACCGTCATTATCGTCCCAATCCCAACTTTCACCCCATTCAAAAAGGATAAATAATACCTCGTTACCAGGAGTGATAAAGGCATTCAACAAACTACTTTTAGAGTATTGGTTTCTAACGGTCTTCACACGACCACCTCTCATCTTTTCATCAAGGAAATTGGCAACCAAATTGTCCAATTGTTCACGAGTAATTAAATATTGTTTTTTCATTTGTTCTTAAATGTAATTTGTAGGTCAGGACTAATCTCCATATTATTAGATAAGAAGTCCCTTACATTATCTTTTAATTCACCATTCAATAAATCGGCATCGGCGTCGGTCTCAACCACAATAGTATTATAATCTTGATTAACGACCTTATATTTTTTACTACGAACTCCGAGACTATCTCTATATTGTTCAGGGGTATAATCACTCTTTAAGAATTTCCCCATCAAATCACTTAACTCCGTCCATTCATCCTCAATAACAAAGATACTCACCATCTTTTGGCTTGGTCCAAGATATTTCAAAACATCTTTAACTTCTCTTTCAATCTTAGTATCCAATCCACTTAATGGGCGACCATCAAAGGTTTCCATCTCCTCATATTTTTCCATATCCAAAATAACACCAACACCAATGAGAGACCATCCGTCAGATAAAGTTTTAATATCAACCATATAGTCGTCAATCAAATCAGGGTAACTCGGAGTAATCAACTTCTCCAATAATCCTTTCACTATGTCATTAGTAATTTTCATATCAGTTATCTATAACATTATAAAACTCCACCATAACAAAAGCGGGAGACAAGTATTTCATCACGTTTCTAACTCTACGTTCAATAGAATATTCCAATGATTTATCCCACGTCATAGAATGGGGCATTAATACATCAACACCGATACCTGTTTTACCCTCAGGGTTCTCACGTAAGATAACATCATAACCGACAATATCTTTTTCAAACTCAGGGGTAACCAAAGTATTCAATAATTGTTTCACTATGTCTTCAGTAATATTCATAGACTACAGTTCCATAAACCTTAGCACCTCTTTATCGTCATCATTTATATAAGGTTTTACAACCACATCAGTAATACTAACATATTTCAGGATTTCATTCACAGTATTCTTAAACGCCATAATATTAAAATAACCACCTGTGCCTGTGGGATTCTGATGGGTGGGAGTTCCATCACTCCAATACGATTCTTTATCAATTAGAGCATGAATAATAACGGCACCCTCATCATCAACCTTAACCTTATAATCCAAAAGGAAACCTTCGGTCGGGTCAACATATAAGTTGTCCATAACTTTTCTAACAATCTGTACTTTATTATCCATACCAATAAATACTTAGGAATCCAAGTTTCGGAACCACTGACGAATAACTAAAAATATGTGAATTAAAGCATAACTTATAAGGGTAATCTTCATCATCATACCTAATCCCCTAATTATATTATCAAGCACCCACATAATAGAAGAGCGGGAGGGCGTCATACATACCTATAATAATACAGATAAAACTAACAACCTCAAACCACCACAACTTATTAGGGACATTCTTAAAGATTAAGAGATAAAGACCGAACATGGTCAATACCAATAATGGATACCAAATACCCAAAGTATAAAGAAAGACCACAGGAAGGAATATTCCAACAGCTGCACCTGTAAAGTGTACATGTTTAGTATATGATTCCACCATCTTAAACTGAGTAGCCGCACCCACAAACGATAACCCCACACCCGATAAGAATAAAAGAAGGGGACCATAAAACATCATAGGTATTCCAATTCCCCAACAAAAGAAAGTAAAGGTCCATTTATACTTCAATGGTAATGAATACCACGAATCACTAATGGATGGTAATACACCAAACCAATCCAAAACAAATACCATATACGATAAGAATATAACCAACTGAATAAACAATAACTCCATAATAAAATATATTTCTATTAATATACTACAAAGGGATATAGGTGTAAAGTAATCTCCATCCCCCTTTACCCTTTCAGGGACGTTCATTCCCCTACGGGTCATTCACTTACAGGGTCTGAAAATAACTTTACCCCAAATCCCCTACAGAAGGTCATCTAAAGACTTATTCACTACAACCTATAGAGGATATCCATACAATACCTTTTCATTACCCTAAAGGGTTTATATCACAATAGTATATACACAATATCCCTTAAGAGAAATATACCCATAGTATATAAACAATAACCCATAAGGGTTATAATTAACAATACTTTATCCCACTTTCTACCACTTATGAAAGTCTATCTACAAGACCTTAATTTATAGGTCATATTAAATAATTCACCCCTACGGGGACGTTGGAGGTAATTAATTAAACCTTTAAGACTTCGTCTCGACCGCTTCACTATACAAACTACTATTATTTACTGGAATATATACCTACCTATTTTAACCCTATTTACAACATAACAAAATCAATAAAGTGGGGATTCTGCCGATGAAATCACAGAAAAAGTGGTGTTTAGGGGTTCAGAACCATAAGTGGGACATAGTGGAAAAACCCCTCAAGGGATTATCCCCCATGTAGTTCCCCTCTGACATTTTGACAAATCCAAATAAAATGACCAATACTTTTTAACAAAATTGTGGGTATAACTATTGTGAGGGGGAATTCCCCTACGGGAAAGGTGTGTACCAATACCCTACAGAAATACTATATTAACTTTATACTTATGGGATATGGATATGATGGACTACATAAAGGAGAACTTCACCCCAACGGTTAGTGAGGATATGAATGGGATGAAGGTAATACTGACCAATGAGAGTGAGGTGGTACCTGATTGTGTCATATGGTTTGAGAGAGCTAAGAGGGGATGGAGTAAGAAACCCATTAGTGGGAATCAGTATATCATTGTTGATGCATACCTACTACCCCTGTTTGAATTCTTCACCAAGTATATCGGGGTCAGTGAAGATGACTACCAAGACCTACGTATGAATGTCATCCACTACTCCATGGACATTATGGACAAACACCTTAATGGGTAGAGGAAGGAAGGGGGGACTATAATCCCCACGACACAAAAGAGCATCAACACAAAGATACGGCAAAAGTATTTCCCCCACAACTTGTGTAATTAAAAGTTTATTCATATCTTTGTTCTGATGCTTTGGCCCCAAGGGGAAACCACACACTAAAGCACCATAACAAAGATACAACATATATTCCACACTACCAAATATGTAGACACATTGTCATACCCCTATTACCTCACCACATAATACCCACCCCCTTATTAGTCCATAGGGGGTCTCCCCATTAAAATTCCTTAATAACCCCCCTATATACCTCCCCCCCTCCTGTATGGGGGTCCCGTATCCCCCCTCCCCTTCCCCTTTTAAGGGTTGTTTTGGGGGGTTAATCCCCTAAATAAAACTTATGGGAAAATGGTAAGAAAAATGTTTATAGAAATTTTTGGGAAAAATTGGGGTAAAAGGGGGTATTTATGTGTTATAAACAATACACTATGGAAAAGTCATTAAAGATAACTGAGAAAGAAATTAATAGGTTGGTCAAAAAAATAGTTAACGAACAAGATGATGAATTTATTAAAGCTGATGAATACGCCTATGAGTTAAGGGAGGATATGAGAAAGGAGTTCATTACATTATTTCGTAATACTATTGAAGAGTTACCATTAAAAGAAATGATATTACACTATCAAAATAATTTCAAAATGAAATATCCCCAATATGTTGGAACAGATAGGTATAATGAAGAAATTGATTTACTTATGGATATATCTACTGATTTTAACTATGATGACATTGCATTTTATTTATCTGAACATTTAATGGAAATCTTAATAGATGAGATATACAAAATGTCTGAGGAGTAATCACTTTACACTTTTCGGAAATTAAACGGTGGTAAAATTTACGGGTGTTTCTAAAAGTGGACCCCCTTTTTGGAAATACCCCTAAAAGTCTGAAAAGAAATTTCTGGAAAATTTTGAGAAAAAAGGACCTTTTACTTTGTAGGAGGTTTTTTTATTTTATGGATATGGAAAATGAAATGAATATAATTAGATTCAAGGATAAGGGATTTATCTTGGTCTACCCTGATAGGGAGGAAGTTTGGAACAGAGGAATTGATAAGGGAATTGGAGTAGGAAGTTCTTACATCCGTTATAAGAGTGAGATATACAAACAGGCTGTATAGATGGAATACAATCTCGATTGGGTAAAGGGGATATTAAAGGATACTCATCCCAAGTTTGGGGATATGGGTTTTTACCTTGAGAGACCTATGGAGATTGTTGAGGTATTGGGTTTGGATGATAAGGGTAAGGACATTACCATATTACACCCAAAGAGGTTTGGTATTAACATCTTGGGTAGACCTGATGTTAATGTGGAAGATATACAGGGGTTTTGTGATACGATGAAGTATATGGGTATGAAACCATATTATTGGGATTACGATAAATGGGGTATGTTATTCTTTGAGTTTGAGTTGAATGTTGGGGATGATGTATATTATGAGGTTAGTGATGTAATCGGGGCGAGACGTTAGTCTTGTAAGTTTCCTTCAACGATTATATTTATAAACATGGATGGATACTACGGACAGATAATATTATTCCCAAAGAATTGGGTACCTCTAAATTGGATGGTATGTGATGGTTCTGTATTGGATACTCAAAAGAATTTACCCCTTGTGGCTATTATGGGATTGGATACAGAATCTCCAACGTTTTCTTTGCCAATCTTAGATTCCCCGCATTCTGACTATGTGTATATCATTTGTATAAATGGAGATTTCCCTCAAAGAACATAATATGAACATTAACGAATCTCATAGAGCCGAAATCCGTAAGATGTATATGACCGAACAATTGTTTCAGGGTATAAAGAACGGATTGATTTACTACCAAACAAGTAAGGGTAAGGAAGTGAAGTATAAGGTGACCAACCCTATGTTTTCTGACATTAAGGTTTTGGACTTCGATTTGGATTCGGGGGATTTCGAAGTGGAGTTGAAGAAATACTTTATGAGTATGACAAAGGAGGGTAAGTTTAACCCTGATGTTCTTGCTGATGTTGTTGAGAATATGAACAACGGTGTTAAGAGGTTCGACATCCCTGTTCAGGGAAATATACGATTAAATTTTGAGAGGATATGATACGTTGGGAGGATTATGAGAATAAGGACCAACTTTATAAGTTGTGGGACGCCACGGGTGTGGACTATAAGGTTACTCGCTATTTGGGAGATAAGTTTGAAACCTTTCAGGACTACCTCTTGTTTGTTGCCGATTATTACAACATAGATAACGTTTCAGTCTTGGGGTTGATATACCACATACGTCAGGAGATGAATGACTATTTGTCTAACCCTGAAAACATCCCTTGTGGTGGGGATGCCGAAATCCGTTTGAAGAATATTGATATCGATGACCGACAACTATATGAAAAATCATACATGTCTAATTTGTATGACGGTATGGGTGGAAAACCATGGGGGAATTTTGATTTTGTTTTACATAACCCATCGAGGTTTGAATGTGAACCCATTCCTGGTTATGACGAGGATAGTATGATGGAAGATTTTTTATATAGAAAATATAAAGATATTGAAGTCCCTTCAGAGGGTCTTAAAGATACCGATGAGTATAAAAAATTCTGTTTTGAGGAGAGTTGTTTTCATTATGTCGTTAGAGACGTATTGAATAAAATCCGTAATAAGTATGGGATTTCATTAAACGTCTCAGGAGGGGAAAGAGAATAATGACCATTAGCGACGCCATAACAGATTACTTCCGTAAGAATTGGAAGGACCTTTCTAAACAGATTGGTTTTCATGCTAATCTTGTTGCTGACCACTCCGAGTGGGTTGGTCTGATAAAAGACATGAAGTTAAGGGTCACCCCTACAGAAGATGATATTGTCATTAACGGTTTTCAGTATATGGGGCCAGGTGACCTTGACTTGGATGTCTACTTAAATGTAGACCATATCTTGGAGTTTCCGATAGACCACTTTATGTTTGCCCGTGAATCTCTAATCCCTTGGCTAAATAGGGGTATATTAAAATACTTCGGTATAAATCTGAATACCGACTTTGCCGATATTAACGTGAACTTTTATGACAATATGGGGGATGTTGACTCTTACGAGGTTCCTGCCGATTATGGAAGAACAAAGCCGAGTTTTTTTTACGACCATCCGAGTAGGTTTTGGGTGAAGACCGACAAAAAACAAAACATTAAGGAACAGAGAAAACAGAAGAAAGACGTTCTTATTTTGAACTTCCCTAAAAAGGGTATGGAGATGAACATCATGAAGACCCTTGGAAACATTTTTGTTTCGGGGGTGTTTGGGTCCATTAATCAGTCATTAGATTGGGTGACTAAAAATGGGGACGACTTTAAAAAACCCCTGAAGACTTTGGTCATCGGAGCCCATGGAAATAAGTGTAGTCGTTCTATTATTTCTACTGCCGAGAATAACGGAAAGACAGACGAGTCCGTTTTATTACAACAATTGCAGAGTAAAGGATTTATCGGTCCGAATACTGTGGTGTTTTTTACCGCTTGTTATGGTGCTGATGATTTGAGTAAACTGACCTATTCTTCTCAGACGTTAGGTGGTCATAGGATATATGGTGCTGAAGGTGTGTATAACTATGTTACGGGAAGTGCTGATGGATTTTATTCTTGTAGCTTCACTCCGAGTGATAACGATAAGATGTGGAATGGTAATTTGTATAAAAAATGGTGTATGTTGAAATATAACAAATACATCATTAATGACCCTAAATTATATAACGAATATTTCCTCGAAAGAGGATACTGTCGTAGAGAAAGCGGCGCACCATATTCATTCTTCTAAATTTTTTGGGAACGACACCCTCCCCTGAAAGGGCAGGTGTAGTGACCCTTGAAAAATAGAGGGTCTAATAAAAAAGGGTGTCTAAAATCTCTCTGATGCCGGTTATTAAATCTCTCGCGCAACCCGTCCGACCTTCGGTCGTTCGTTTTTCGGCAAACTTTCGTCGGACCTGACGGTCCTCCTTATAAAAAAATTTTTCTTTCTGACGCCGGAACTTATTTAAGAAGGTCTTGTAAAAGTCCTCTAAAAAATCCCCCGACCCCCTTTTTTATTTTTTATTAAACTACTTATTAAACTACTTATTATAATGAAAGATAAAATAGTCTTAATACTAACCATCGGCATTTTAATTTTGCTCGGATTCATTGTCATCGGTGACTTCGTTGTTTCTTTATCTGAAAACCGACCTGTGGATGAATCTATAGTAAATCTACTACAACTTACAATCACTGGCTTGATTGGTATTATTGGTGCTTATTTTGGAATGACCAATAAATCAAATAATAACAATGAAAATGAGTGAAGAAGTTAAAAAATCAGTAGGTAACGAAAATGTTGGTGCATCAGCAGAAGCACATGCAGGAACAGAGGTTACCAATACATCAGTAAGTGCTGGTGTTGGTGCAAGCGCAGAAGCACATGCATCAGTAGAAAACGAAAATCAAATTGGGGATGTAACCATTTCACAAGAAGCTCATGCGGAAGCTGAGGTTCATGCTGAAGCTACAACCGAAGCTGGTTGGGATGGTAGAAACGCGTATGTAGATGCACACGCAGAAGTAGGAGCATCAACTGAAGTTGGAGCATCTAACTCAGTAGAGTATGGTGGTGTAACTAATACAACCGAAGTTCATGCAGGAGCAGAAGCAAAAGCTTATGTTGGAGCAAGTGGACAAGTTGGTAAAGATGGTGCTGAAGGTCACGCAGGAGCAATGGTAGGAGCATCAGTAGGTGTGGGAGCATCTAATAGTACTTACGATAAAAATGGTAATGGTGCTGAAGCCGGTGCTGGTGTATCGGTTGGAGCACAAGTAGGTGCTGAAGTTGGTGGTGGAGCTACAATGGATGATGGTGTTGCAACTGTTGGTATTGATGGTGAACTTGCATTAGGAGTGGGTGTTGATGTAGACTTATCAGTAAGTGTTGATACTAAACCAGCACAAGAGTTCGTAGAGGATACCGGAAACGCAGTCGCTAATCAGGTAACAAAAGATGCAAACACAGTAGCTAAAACAACTACTAAAGCTGCAAACACAGTAGCTAAAGAAACTACTAAGGTAGTGGACAAAGTCGCTGAACCTGTAAACAATGTAGGTAATGCAGTTGTAGGTGGTGCTAAAAAAACAGGAAAGAAAATAAAAAAGGCTTTTAAGTTTTAAGATATGACCCTCACAGAAATGTGGAGGGTTTTTTTATTTTATGGTATAAAAAAAAGACCCCCATAATTGGAGGTCCTTCATAATGATGGTATGGTGGTTACGCCATCATTGAGTCATAAGCTTCGTTGACTTCTTCCATTAACGTTTCATACATGTATGTGTCGCTGTGTAGACAGGTTGCAATGGTCATATGGTAACGGTGAATGAATTTTAGTTTCATCTCATCAGTCAAATCACTAAATGACTCCATCCACCATCGTCCAAACTCTGATAGGTATTCGTCAACATCGTCATACCATTGTTTCTGGTCTTCGTCCATGTTTTCGTATTCCTCGATGTATTGTGAATAGGTCGGCAAGTTTTCCTTACCCCAATCACTCATCAGTTCATCAATGGTGTTTACCATGTCTTCGTGGAGGTAAGCAAAGTCCAACATATCGTTTACGTTGTTGCTGAGTTTATCTACTGTTCCATCCAAATCGTTTTCGTCGAAATAAAATCTCTGTGGCATTGTTTTATGTTTTTATAAGTTTAATGAAGTAAATGTAAAAAATAAATTTGATTATGACAATACCTATGGTCCACTTTTTTGTTTTTTTGAGTATTTATAGTAAAAACATTTATTATGGGACAAAGATTAATTATATCAGAAGAAGAAAGAAGCCGAATCAATAAGATGTATGGTTTGATTAATGAACAATCACAACCACTACCAAAACCTCCAGTTAAACTACAGGTTTTTGACGGTAATAAAAAACTTGTTATGTTAATTGAGATTGATAGAGAAAGTATTAAACATAATAACCTTAACAGTGAGTTTGACTATAAAGTAAGAGGTAATAGTAGAGAATATACTGGATATTTTAACACAAGAAACCCGAATAAGATTGTATTAGATAGATGTGAATTATTTAATGATAGAGTCATTAAACGTAATTATGATGAATTTGCAGTTGCTGGTTGTCCAGAAGATGCGTATCATGAGTTTAATTTATCACCTGAAGGTTCAGAAGTGATGGATGAACTTTTTGGAAAAGAAGGGAAATACGTATCTAACGATAAAGGTGACGACATGTCTAACATGGCTTAAAAATATACAACTATGAAACACTTATTAAATAATATATCTGAAGAAGAAAAAAATAGAATTCGTGAGCAACACGAAGGTGGAATGAACTTATCCATTGATAACTTCAAAAAATTGGTGGAAACAAAATCGGGTGACGCAAAACCATTCATCAGCGAAGCATCAGAAGAAACATGTGAACAATGTGGTTCTATGATGAAAGAAGGTGAATGTGTTGAACAATGTGGTTCCATGAAAGAAGAAGAATTGGATGAACAAGGTATTGTATCTAAGGTGAAGGCTGGTGTTAATAGTGTTGGTAAGGGTCTTGAAAAAAGAAAAGACATGAGACAAGAACGTAACGCCGCGGCTAAGAAAGAAAGAACAAGAGGTAAAGTATTATCTTATAACCAAGACATAGTAAATAAGATTAATCAGTTTATTAACACATTAAAAAATGATGACGCAATAAAATCGACATTTGGTGGATATATTGATTACCTTGATAAGGTAGTTAAAAAAGACCTTAATAGTAAGGGTAATGAGTTAAAAGACATGGAAATTTAAACCAAAAAT
>Ga0209653_1000568_pt1 | contig 32203 bp, 32 predicted proteins | sample SaaInl6LU_22_DNA_FD_184644 | JGI IMG/M metagenome (GOLD analysis project Ga0209653, IMG submission 184644) | Marine microbial communities from expanding oxygen minimum zones in the Saanich Inlet - ESP_116LU_22_DNA (SPAdes) (version 2) | ecosystem: Environmental > Aquatic > Marine > Intertidal...
ACGATGTGAGTAAGGAGTTATCCGTATTTGTTGGACTTATCATTACGAACTGTATCATCATGGGAAGACTGGAAGCATTTGCCTTAGGTAATAAACCTTGGAAATCCTTTTTGGACGGTTTAGGAAATGCATTTGGCTACGGATGGATTTTGATTGCAGTAGCATTCTTCAGAGAGTTGCTAGGTGCTGGAACGTTATTTGGCTATCCTGTACTTGAAAAGCTTGGGCTTTATGAGATGGGGTATGAAAACAATGGTATGATGATTTTACCACCTATGGCATTAGTAACTGTAGGTGTCATTATCTGGGTACAAAGAATGAAGAACAGAGATTTAATAGAATCTTAAACAATACATTATGCAAGAATTAGTAAACATATTTATAAAGTCAATATTTATTGACAATATGGTATTTGCCTATTTTTTAGGAATGTGTTCCTATTTGGCGGTATCTAAAACTGTTAAGACATCTGTTGGTATGGGGTTCGCTGTAATCTTTGTATTAGGCATAACAATACCAATTAACTATTTACTAGAGAATTACGTGCTAAAACAAGGCGCTTTAGTTTGGCTAAGCGATTCTTTTGTTGATGTAGATTTAAGCTTCTTAAGCTTTATCATGTTCATAGCCGTAATTGCCTCAATGGTTCAGTTGGTAGAAATGATTGTTGAGAAAATTTCGCCAGCACTATACGGTTCTCTGGGTATATTTTTACCACTTATTGCGGTAAACTGTGCCATCTTAGGAGGGTCGTTATTTATGCAAGAAAGAGCATACAACTCTATAGTAGAGGCAACAGTCTTTGGATTGGGCTCTGGAATAGGGTGGTTTTTAGCTATTGTAGCTATTGCTGCTATTCGTGAGAAAATTAGATATTCTCATGTGCCAGCACCTTTAAGAGGCTTAGGAATAACCTTTATTATTACGGGGCTGATGGGAATAGCTTTTATGAGTTTCATGGGAATAAAATTATAATCCGTACAACAACAAACAATGATCATATTAAGTACAACAACAATAATTTCTAGTATAGCCATCTTCTTGGTTATGATTTTGGCATTGGTGAGCATTTTATTATTTGCAAAATCCAAGTTAATGCCAGCAGGAAAAGTGAAAATCACTATAAACGGTGAAAAAGAGATTGAGGTAGACGGTGGATCAACACTTCTAAATACACTAAGTAATGAGGGAATTTTCTTGCCTTCAGCTTGTGGTGGTGGAGGTACTTGCATTCAATGTACTTGCCAAGTTCATGACGGTGGTGGAAGTATTTTGCCAACAGAAGAACCGCACTTCTCTAAGAAAGAAATTGCAGATAATTACCGTTTAGGCTGTCAAGTTAAGGTAAAGGAAGATATGAAAATTTCTATTCCTGAAGAAGTCTTTGGTGTAAAAAAATGGGAAGCAACAGTTGTATCAAACTATAACGTTGCCTCATTTATCAAAGAGTTTATTGTCGAAATTCCTGAAGATATGCCTTACGAAGCTGGAGGGTATATTCAGATTGAAATTCCTGATTGTGAAATAGATTATGCTGACATAGACATTAGCGCGCACCCTAAAGAGCATCCTGGTGAAGTTGAGAAGTTTAAATTGGAGTGGGACAACTTTGGTTTGAGAACGTTAAAAATGAAGAATGATGAAGAAGTTATTAGAGCATACTCCATGGCTTCATATCCTGCTGAAGGCAGAAAGATAATGCTTAATGTTCGTGTTGCTACCCCACCATGGGATAGAGCTAAAAACACTTGGGCTGATGTAAATCCAGGTGTAGCTTCTACATATATTTTCAGTAGAAAACCAGGAGATAAGGTCACTATTTCAGGACCTTACGGTGAGTTCTTTATAAACAACTCTGAGGCTGAAATGCTGTATATTGGTGGTGGAGCAGGAATGGCTCCGATGCGATCTCACCTTTATGAGTTGTTTAAAACATTAAAAACAGGACGTAAAGTAAGTTACTGGTATGGTGGTCGTTCTAAAAGAGAGCTATTCTACCTTGACCACTTCTACAGTTTAGAGAAAGAATTCCCTAACTTTAATTTTGAACTTGTTTTATCCGAGCCACTTGAAGAAGACAATTGGAAAGAAAAGAAAGATTTAAACGATAAAGAAGGAGATGGTTTTGTTGGTTTTGTTCATCAGGCTGTTATTGACCAATACCTCAGTAAACACGAAGATCCAGAAGATATCGAACTATACTTCTGTGGTCCTCCATTGATGAATCAGGCCGTTTTGAAAATGGCTGATGATTGGGGGATTCCTGATGAGAATGTTCGTTTTGATGACTTTGGTGGATAAGCCAAAACCTTTTTTAAATATTCTAAGCTCTACTTTATGTAGAGCTTTTTTTTTATATAAATTTAAAAAAGGTTAAGAATATTTTTTGAATAATGTTTTGAAGAATTTCTATTTTAATCTATTTTTACTACGTCTAAACAAAATTTCAACCTTTCCATTAATTTTTACTCTTAACCTAAATCCCATAGTTATAGGGGGGTGGGTTAAGAGCCTTTTGGTTGTTATTAATGTTTAGACGCATGAAGCCCCCCTTAATTTTTATTCGTTAATAAAAATTGAGGTTGAAAATTGAAAGAGACATAGGAAAGTGTAGTTGCAGGGATCCCAAAATCATCATCAAAGAAAAAATAGCAGGAAAATTGAGATTTTTTTATAAAGGAGAGAGGGATTCTATTCTTCTTCTTTGCTCAAGTTGTAACACTAAAATTCGCCAATCTTTTCGTAAACTTAAAGATGATTAAATACCTTTGTTTCGCAATAAATTAAAATTATGGAAGCTAAAGACTGCAATGGTAATATTCTAAAGGATGGTGATGTTGTAATTGTTAATAAAACTCTTGATGTAAAGGGCTCACCAATTGTTATCAAGAAAGGAACTAAGGTTAAAAATATTCGATTGACTGACGACCCAAATGAAGTTGATTGTAAAGTAAACGGTACTCGACTTGTGTTAAAAACTATGTTTTTAAAAAAGAAGTAGTTTACTTCTTAAAGCTTTTTTCATACAGTTCTATCCAGTTTTCTGTGGTCATTTTTTTACAAAGCTCAGCGATGAGTTCAAAAGGAATGTCGTCAATATATTTAAAGCGAATACAACTTTTTCCCATATCTAGCTTTCGTCTGCAATGAAGTGTAAAGTTTTCTTCCCACCACTTTAATAGGTTTTGATCAGCATAGATACCCATGTGGTACAATGCAATAAAGTTTTTTTGAGAAGCCAAGCTCATGAAAGGTAAAGGCAGTTGTGGTGTAGTATGATAGCCATTGGGGTAAATGGAATGCGGCACTACCCAACTCGGCATGCCATAGCCTAAACATTCTTCAAAACCATTAGCAAGGTTTGAATTGATGATGGCTCTTAATTTATTCATTGTATCCTTCCTTTCGTCGGGAACATTTTTGAAATAATCGTCTACAGATTTAGCTTCAATTTTCATCGTTTAAATAGTGTTTTACTTTACAAATGTATAATTTTGTAACATGAAGTACACATTTTCAATACTTATAATCTTATTAGTGTCATGTTCGTCTAATCAAAATGCTAACAGAATGGTCAGTAATTTTGGATATGCCCAAGGCACCTCATACAGTATTAAATACATGGTAGACGATGAAATAGACTATCACAATCAGATTGACAGCTTATTTCTGGTGATAGATGCATCATTATCTACTTATCTATCAAGTTCGTTAATTAGTCGCTTAAATAAAGGCAATAATGGCTTACTTCTTGATACTCATTTTGTTAATGTTTTCAATACTTCTCAGCAAGTTTCTTCAAGAACTAAAGGCTTGTTTGATTGTACTATTGCTCCTCTTGTAAATGTATGGGGATTTGGAGCAGAAGCCGCGACTGATGAAATAGATTCAATAAACATTCAGAAGATAGTTAATCAGATAGGTTATGAAAATTTATCCTTAAAAGGAGATAGTTTACTATCCAACCCAAATGGAATGACCATTGACTTTAATGCATTAGCCCAAGGCTATACTGTAGATGTCATTGCTTCTTTTTTAGAACAGAGAAATATTACTGATTTCATGATTGAAGTAGGGGGTGAAATTCGTGTTAGTGGACTTAATTCCAGAGGTAAAAACTGGATTATAGGAATAGACAAACCCACAAAAGAGATTGATCAAAGTGATCGTTTTCAGTTAAAACTAAATCTGACTAATAAATCATTAGCTACATCTGGTAATTACAGGAAATTCTACGAAAAGAATAATAAAATATATTCGCACACCATTAACCCTAAAACAGGTTTTCCGGTACAACATTCGTTATTAAGTGCTTCGGTAGTTGCTGATGACTGTATCTCTGCTGACGCTTATGCTACGGCATTTATGGTTATGGGTGTGAAGGAGACTAAAGCCTTTTTGAAGTCAGATACTACTTTGCAAGCCTTTTTAATTTATACCAACCAAGACAAGCAGTGGGAAACGTGGTCTACAGAAGGCTTTGAACGCATGATTCTTAGGTAGGAATTTCTTCTTTTTTACATTTCTCTTCTGGAGAAGCACCACAAAAACCGCAGTTTTCACCCTCTTTGTTTAAAAAAGGACTGTTACTCGCGCAAGTCCCAGAAAATTCACCGTCTTTTTTAACAAGTATTTTGATGGCAATACCCGCAAAGCCCAAACCTAATAAAACAACAGCCAGAATAAATACTTCCATAGGTATATTAATTAATGTTGCAAAGGTATGAATTTGTTATGCTACTTTTGTGAAAAATAACAGAATATGGACGCTCGACTGCTTGCTTTTGAACGATTACTAAACATAATGGATGATCTAAGGGAAAAATGTCCCTGGGATATGAAACAGACTATAGAGAGCTTACGCTATTTAACAATCGAAGAGGTCTACGAACTATCCGACGCCATTGTAGAGGGCGATATGAATGAAATAAAGAAGGAATTAGGCGATATAATGTTGCATTTGGTATTCTATTCCAGAATAGCGTCTGAAACTCAAGAATTCACCATTACAGACGTGATAAATAGCGTTTGTGATAAACTCATATACCGACATCCACATATTTACGGAGATGTTGAAGTTGCAGATGAGGCTGAAGTAAAAGCTAATTGGGAAAAGTTAAAACTTAAAGAAGGAAAGAAATCAGTATTAGAAGGCGTTCCAAAATCGTTGCCAGCAATGGTGAAATCCATCAGGATGCAAGAAAAGGCTAGAGGAGTTGGCTTTGATTGGGACAACAGTGATCAAGTTTGGGATAAGGTTCAAGAAGAATTATCAGAACTAAAAGAAGAAGTAACAAAGGGCGATGAAGCAAAGACTACAGAAGAATTTGGTGATTTACTCTTTTCTCTTATTAATTATGCCCGTTTTGTAAATGTAAATCCTGAAGACGCTTTAGAAAAGACAAATAAAAAATTCCTGCACCGTTTTCAGTACATGGAAAATGAGATAGAAAAAAAAGGGCTAAAATTATCCGATTTATCCCTAGACGAAATGGATGTTTATTGGAACAAGGCTAAAACTATTTAGGCGCTTTCTTCAGCAGATAAATTCCTAAAGTAGCAAAGAGTAAGTTTGGAATCCAAACAGCAAGAATTGGAGAAAGATCGCCATTGGTAGCAAATGTCGTAGATATTTGCATAAACAGGATATAGGCAAAGCTAATCAGCAGTCCAGCACCAAGATGCAAGCCAATTCCACCCCTGATTTTTCGTGAAGCCATAGCCACCGCTACTAAGGTTAAAATGATGGTTGCAAAAGGAAAAGCAATGCGTTTTTGTTGTTCAATAATATGAAAGACCAGGTTTTTTGAACCCTTCATGCGTTCTTGTTCTATGAAGTCGTTCAATTGAAACAGATTCATTGTTTCAACGGTACTTCGTCTGACATTAAAGTCATCGGGGTGTAGGTTTATTTTTAGCTCGATAACTTGACCTTCCTCAATACGTTCATTCAGGCGATTAATTTTTCGATTAAAGTAATTGTGAGCTTCCCAATGGTTTTTCTCATCTATCCACTTTATATAATCTGAGAATAGCTTTTCCTTGAGCTGCCCATCTTCGAATTGTTCCATTGAAAACCGATAGCCAATATTTCGTTTAGTGTTGTAAGATTGTACATAGATAAATTGCCCTGGCGTAATTTGCATGTGGATATCTTTATCTCTGTTTTTGTAAGGGTTTTTGATATATGTGTTTTCAAATTCAAGACGTTCGCTATTGGCAGGAGGTATTATAAAGTTTCCTAATACAAAGGATAAGACAGCCAACAGACTAGCAGAAAGTAAAAATGGACGAAGAAAACGATTAAAACTTATGCCGCTACTAAAAATTGAGATTACCTCAGTATTATTAGCCATTTTAGAGGTAAAAAATATGACCGCTACAAAGGTAAATAATGGACTAAACAGATTACCGAAATAAGGAATGAAATTGAAGTAATAGCTAAATATTATTTCATTAAGTGGTGCGGATTTTTCAATGAAATCGTCAATTTTTTCTGAGACATCAAAAACGACAACTATCAATAAAATGAGTGAAATGGAGAAAAAGAAGGTCCCCAAAAACTTTTTAATGATATACCAATCTAATTTTTGCATTTACAAACGTCTGTCCAATTTTTTAACCATCTCATTTTTCCAAGAGGTAAATGTGCCTTCAGCCAAATGTTTTCTAGCTTCTTCCATTAACCACAGATAAAATCGAATATTGTGTAAGGTAGCAATTTGCTTACCCAATAATTCACTTACCGTAAAAAGGTGACGTACATAAGCCTTGCTGTAAGTAGAGTCTACGAAAGAGGTGCCGTTGGAATCAATGGGAGAGAAGTCATCTGCCCATTTTCTATTTTTTATGTTTATGGTTCCTTCGCTAGTAAATAGCATACCGTTTCGAGCATTTCTGGTGGGCATAACACAGTCGAACATATCCACACCCAAAGCAATATTTTCCAATAAGTTGGAGGGTGTGCCAACACCCATCAAGTAACGAGGCTTATCCTCTGGCAATACACTACACACAATGTCTGTCATTTCGTACATCAAGTCGTGAGGCTCACCCACAGAAAGCCCACCAATAGCATTTCCTTCACGTTCGAAAGAGGCTATTTTTTCTGCCGATTGTTTTCTTAAATCTTTATACACACTTCCTTGAACAATAGGAAAAAGCGTTTGGTCATAGCCATATTTTGGAGTGGTATTATCAAACCTATCGCAACAACGTTTTAGCCATCGGTGCGTCATGTGCATGGAATTTTTAGCATACGTATAGTCGCAAGGGTAAGGAGTGCATTCGTCAAATGCCATGATGATATCGGCCCCTATAGTTCGTTGGATATCCATTACGTTTTCAGGAGTAAACAAATGGTACGAGCCGTCTATGTGAGATTGAAACTTTACGCCTTCTTCCTTAATTTTTCGTTTACCAGATAAGGAGTAAACTTGATAGCCGCCACTATCGGTCAAGATGGGTTTATTCCACCCCATAAAGGCATGAAGTCCACCGGCTTTTTCCATAACGTCCAAGCCAGGACGTAGGTAAAGGTGATAGGTGTTTCCCAGTATTATGTGGGCTTTTGTGTCTTGTTTGATTTCGTGTTGATGTACACCCTTTACGGTAGCCGCCGTTCCTACTGGCATGAAGATAGGCGTTTGTATTTTACCATGAGCAGTAGTTATCTCACCCAAGCGGGCTTTTGAGTCACTGTCCTTTTTTATCAGTTTGAAATCCATACATCAAATTTCGCCAAAGATAGTCAAGTCTGAGTATTTAGAAATAAAGGAATAACAAAACTCAAAATTTTTAGTACATCTACTTTTGTTGTATCATTGCAAACTATGGACATGGACCTTATTTTATTTTTAATTTTCATCTTTTGTATAGTCGTTCAGCTCTATTTTTACCTTTTTGTTTACTATAGATTTTCTCAGTATGGAGAGCGTTCATCAAGCTTCAAAAAAGGGGTATCGGTAGTTATTTGTGGTTACAATGAGGAAAAGTATTGGGAGGGCCTTGTAGAGCAATTGTTACAGCAAGATTATCCCAATTTCGAAATAGTATTAGTCAATGATCAGTCTACCGATAATACAAAGTTTATCTTCAAACAATGGGAAAACCACCCAAAGATTAAGTTAGTAGATATTAAAGAAGAAATAAAAAAAGGCTTAGGTAAAAAGTTTGCCTTAACCTTAGGTATAAAAGCAGCAAAATACGATTACCTTTTACTTACCGATGCCGATTGTTATCCAAAGAGCAATCAATGGATAAAAAGCATGACGCAGCATTTTGCGACTAAAGACATTGTTTTAGGCTATGGCGCCTACCAAAAACGCAAGGGCTTTTTGAACAAACTTATTCGTTTTGATACTTTTCAGGTGGCTATTCAATACTTTTCTTATGCTCTAATGGGTAAGGCCTATATGGGCGTAGGGCGAAATTTGGCTTACAAAAAGGATCTTTTTTTTGAAAATAAAGGCTTTGCGTCACACCTTCATTTACCATCGGGTGATGATGATTTGTTTATTAAAGAGGTAAGTACGCCTTTCAACACTGCTATTTCAAGCATGCTTTCTTCCCATACCTTATCAGAACCCAAAACCACTTGGAAGTCATGGATACGTCAAAAATCGAGGCATTTGAGTACGGGTTTATACTATAAAACATACCACAAACAAATGCTGGGTATGTGGATATTCAGCCAAACGCTATTCTGGATTCTTTTTTTAATATTGTTGGCTAAGCAGTTTTTCATTCCTTACCTCATTGCTTTATTTTTTATTCGATTGATAGTGCAGTTGGCCGTAAGTTTTCCGCTTTTGAAAAAGACCGAAGAGGAAGATTTACTATTTCTTTATCCTATATTAGAACTAACCTATATTGTTTTTTACCTTATCTTTATGCTTAAGACTTCGCTAAACAAAAAACGATTTTGGTAGAAAGAGAGTTAACAGAAAAAGCTAAAGAGGATTTAATCCTCATAGACAATGCCTTGTCTAAAGGCGACCCTCGAGCGTATAACACCTTGATGTCAAAATACAGGGATCCTATTTTTTTTATGCTCTACGAAAAGGTGAACGATAAGGAACTTGCTAAAGAATTGACCATTGAGGCATTCGGAAAAGCATTTAACAAGCTTAATACCTACACGCCAAACTTTGCCTTTAGCACATGGTTGTTTACCATTGCCAAAAACAATTGTATTGACCACTTAAGAAAGAAAAACATTCCCACCGTTTCCATAGATTCCACTATTGAATACGATGAAGGAACGACCTCTTCCATAGAAATTCCTGACCAACAGCTAACCCCCGACAACAGCCTTATAAGAAGTCAGCGTATTCAAATTATTAGAAGAATTGTAGAGCAGCTGAAACCCAATTACAGAGAGCTCGTAAAGCTTCGTTATTTCAAAGAATATAGCTATGAAGAAATTTCTGAAGAATTGGAAATCCCATTAGGAACTGTAAAAGCACAATTACACCGTTGTCGAGAAAAATTATTTAAAATATTATCAGGTAAAAGAGACTTCATGTAATGGATATTATTTTGAAATACTTTCCCAATTTATCGTCAAATCAAATTTTACAGTTTGAGTCTTTGCTAGATTTGTATGCCTCGTGGAATGCAAAGATTAATGTCATTTCTAGAAAAGATATGGATAGCTTCTACGAACGCCATGTTCTTCATTCTTTAGGAATAGCCAAAGTGATGAATTTCAAAGCGGGTACTCACGTTCTTGACGTTGGCACTGGCGGCGGTTTTCCAGGAATCCCTTTGGCAATACTATTTCCCAAAACTAATTTTCTTCTTATCGATAGTATAGGTAAGAAAATAAATGTGGTAAATGATGTTGTTGAGCAATTACAACTTACTAACGTAAGCACTGCGCACCAAAGAGCGGAGCACGTAAAAAAGCCTTTTGATTTTGTAGTTAGTAGGGCAGTGACTCGGATGCCAGCCTTTATTGACTGGATAGAAAAGGGCTTTTCGAAAAAATCCATTAACGATTTTCCAAATGGTATACTTTACCTCAAAGGTGGAGATTTAACTGAAGAACTTAGCAGCATAGACTACCACCACAACAGTTTTGATTTGGCCGATTATTTTGAAGAAGACTTTTTTGAAACTAAAAAAGTAGTCTATGTACAAATGGTTTAGACAGGCTTTTTACAGAAGTAAATAATCTCGTCTTTAGGTAAGGCGTAACGTTCTACTAGCTTTGGGTCTAATTCCTTTACAAAAGCATCTTCTACGACTTCGAAACCAGCTTCAGAAAGAATCTTGCCATAATCCAGTCCGTACAACCTTAGATGATCGTCTTGCCAATAGTGTTTTTCCCTTTCTTTTGGGTCGGTAATGCTTGGGTCATCAAAAGTTTCCTTTCTATTGTAGTCAATAGGTACTTGAAAAATACCCCAACCGCCTTTATTCATTACTCTAAAAAATTCAGACATGACTTTTCTATCGTCTTGAACATGCTCTAACACGTGATTACACATGATAACGTCAAAGCTATTGTCATCAAATGGAATATCATGGACGTCCATTTTTATATCTGCCCATGGAGAATTCAAATCGGCAGTAGTATACTCTAGGTTTTTCTGTTTTTTGAATAAACTAATGAAACAAAACTCTGGAGCAATGTGTAAGAATTTCAAATTATCGCTAAAGAAATTTGTCTTTTCCTTAAGGTAAAGCCATATCAAGCGGTGCCTTTCCAAGGACATACTATCAGGAGCTAAAGCATTTTCTCTTGAAGATAGTCGTCCATAGGGCAATAATTTACGGTAGCTTTTTCCATTAATTGGGTCTTCAAAGGTATCGCCCCTCATAAATAAAGAAAAGAGTTGAAGAAAGAAGTGACTTACATGATGAAGGTAATGTCTTGGGATAAGTCGGGTTACAATGCTAATAATGTGTTTCATGGGTACTAAGTTATTTATGCATTAAATTGCATTTTGCTGAGTTGACTGTATAAACCACCAGTTTTATCAAGTTCTTTATGCGTTCCTTGTTCTATTATTTGGCCATTTTCGACCACTAATATACAATCAGAATTTTTAATAGTAGATAATCGGTGAGCGATTACCAATGATGTTCTGCCTTTCATCAGCACTTCCATGGCCTCTTGCACGAGTTTTTCGGATTCTGAATCAAGCGCACTAGTGGCTTCATCTAAGATTAATATTCTGGGGTTTTTCAATAAGGCTCTGGCAATGGCAATGCGTTGGCGTTGTCCGCCAGAGAGCTGAATGCCTCTTTCGCCAACAAGGGTTTCCATTTTTTCTGGAAATTCATTAATGAAGTTAATGGCATTTGCTTTTCGAGCTGCTTCTTCAATTTCCTGTTCCGTAGCCTCTAATTTTCCGTAGGCAATGTTTTCTTTTATGGTTCCGCCAAACAATAAAATATCTTGTGGAACAATGGCAATTTGTTTTCTTAAAAAGTGCAAATCGTAGTCTTCAATATTTTTTTCATCGATTAACACTTGACCTTCATTGATTTTATAAAAACCAAATAGGATAGAAGCTAGAGTAGTTTTTCCAGCACCACTTGGACCAACCAAAGCAATATTTTGTCCTTCTTTAATCTCAAAATTGAGTGATTTCAGCACCTTAATTTCTGGACGACTAGGGTAGGCAAAGCTTAAATCTTTGAATTGAATGTGTCCGCTTACACTATTTTTAGTAGTGTTGTCAGTAATGTTTTCAGCAGGCTCGTTTAAAATGTCGAGTAAGTGTTCGGTGGCACCTATAGCCTTTTGAATTTTGGCATAAATGTCTGCCATTCCGCCAACAGATGCGCCAATAAATACAGAATATAAAATGAAAGTAAACAACTGGCCGATAGATAATTCACCGGCATTTATCATGAGTACGCCATACCATATCACGGCTACAATAGAACCAAATAGACAGAAAATGATAAATGAGGCAAAAGCACCTCTGTATTTACCGCCTTTCTTGGCAATTTTCATCACTTCATTGGTTTTCTTGGTATACCTGCCAATTTCGAAAAACTCATTGGTAAATGCTTTTACGTTTTGAATGCCTTGAAGAGTTTCTTCGATAATGGTATTGGACTCTGCAATGGATTCTTGCACTTGTTTTGAAAAACGCTTTATGTATCTACCGAAAAATACTGCTGCCAACATCATTGCTGGAATGATGGCTAACATGAATAAGGTTAATTTTACAGATGTAAGCGATAGGAAAACAATACCACCAATAATAATGACCACTTGTCTGAAAAATTCGGCCAAGTCTGTGGTAAAAGTTTCTTGCAACATGCTAATATCAGAGGCTATTCGGCTATTTAGTTCTCCAACCCGTCTTTTGGAGAAAAAGTTCATGGGTAGCTTTATGAGGTGGGCGTAAGTTTCTTGACGCAGAACAGCTAAGAATTTTTCAGTAACATTTACAAACAAGACAATTCTGAAATAAGAAAAAATGGCTTGCAAAGCAAACAAGGCCAAAAGCCAAAGCGCAATTTCATTTATATTTCTAATCATCTTTTCACTGGCAGAATCTACCAATTGTCCCATAAGTGCAGGGAAAATTAAAGAAGCAGCAGTGGACAATAAAAGAAATAAAATTCCTAGAGAAAACTCTAATTTGTAGGGTTTTAGATATACGAATAAGCGTGAGGCTTTTTTCAGTGATGTCTTACTTTTTTTACTCATAATTTGAATGTGCAAATATAGTTTTTACCATTGAGAAAATGATAGCTTAGAGAATTTGATTAAATGGTATTTCCTTATATTTGTACTAATACTTAATCTGAGCATCGTTTGATATTTTTTCAATTCAATTTTTGTTACGCTTTCGTCTTAAGTAAAACACCTTTTTTGTAAGTAGTTTATGATACAATTTTATCAAAAAAATATTTTAGGCATGGGTGAAAAAGGTATTGAACGTATTCAATTGATAAACAACTGAGCAAATTAATTTTATATTAAATGAAAGAGTTTTCATTAAAGGATATAGATAGAATTATAGAAATGGCATGGGAGGATAGAACGCCTTTTGATGCTATTGAGCTTCAGTTTAACCTTAAAGAAAACGAGGTCCGACAGCTAATGCGTAAGCATATGAAACGATCTTCTTTTGTGATGTGGCGCAAACGTGTGAAGAAAAGACGTACCAAACATTCGGCTTTACGTGGATTTTTGAAAGGACGTTTTAAATCCTACAATCAAAAAAATTAACGGTTTAGCTCTTTTTCTATTACCGCTATCATTTCCTTAAATTCTTTTTCATCAAACAATCTTGTGAGGAAAATTATTTTACCATTTCTATCGAGAACAATATTTCGTGTTACACCAGCTTTAGGAAGTGTAAATGCTTCAAACACTGAACCGTCTTTATCAATAGCTATGGGGTAGGTTACGGCCATATCTTCAATAAATTCTTTTACTTTTTCGGTAGTTTCTTTTAAGTCTACGCCTAAAAGTATAAAGTTGTCACCTTTAAATTTTTGCCAAACGTCATTCTCTAGGTGAGGCATTTCTTTACGACAAACGCTACACCACGATGCCGTAAATTGAATGACACTTACTTTACCCAATAGTGAGTCGTTTGTTATTGTGGTGCCATCAACCATTTCAAGTGAAAAATTTGGCGTTTGTTCACCTACTTTCACTTTGTAGCCTCTGTTGTCCTCATTGGTGCCACAGGCCATGGTAACAGCAAAAAAAGAGAGTATTAAAAAGATATTTTTCATGATTATGAAATTTCGTTTAACAAAGTTTTGATTTTTTGACAAGCGTCAATAATTTGTTTTTCAGTAATAACAAGCGGAGGGGATAGGCGAACAGCTGTATTAGTGAACAAAAAGAAAAAAGTAATAATCCCTAAGTCGTAACATTTCTCTACAACTTTTTGGCACAAATCTGCATTTTCCAATTCAATCGCTAGCATCAGACCTTTGCCTCTGATTTCTTTGATTTTTGGGTGATTCAGATGTTTTCTGAATAATTGTTCTTTTTTAGAAACAGATTCTATAATATTCTTATTTTCAATAAGTTCTGTTAAAGTTGCTAAAGAGGCTGCACAGCAAACTGGATGACCTCCAAAAGTAGTAATATGTCCTAGTTTTGGGTTCTCTTTTAGCGTATGCATTTTTGCTTTTGAACTGATGAAGCACCCAATAGGCATGCCACCGCCCATGCCTTTTGCTATGCACAAGATATCTGGAACAATTGAAAAGGTTTCTAGGGCAAAGAGTTTTCCAGTACGACCAAATCCTGTTTGTATTTCATCAAAAATTAGTTGAACACCTTTTTTCGTGCATTGCTCTCTCAATTGACTTAACCAATTTTGTGAGGGGACCGTAAATCCAGTAGCCCCTTGAATGGGCTCAACAATTACTGCGGCTGTTTCTTCGTCAATTGCCTCAAGTTGCTCAATCGAATTGTAGTCAATTAAATGGCAATGGTCTAGTAATGGTCGGTACTTGGTTTTGTACGTTTCTTTGCCCATAATGCTCAATGCACCATGCGTACTTCCATGATAGCTATCTTTGAAAGAAATGATTTTTTTTCGTCCAGTTAGTCGTTTTGCCAATTTCATGGCGCCTTCAATGGCTTCTGTACCCGAATTAACGAGATAGGTGCAGTTAAGTGATTCGGGTAGCGAATCCACTAATAGTTTTGATAAGCGATATTGTGGTGATTGAACGTATTCTCCATACACCATTACGTGGGCGTACTTTTCGATTTGCTGCTTTACAGCCTCCACGATTTTTGGGTGGGAATGACCGAGTGTACATGCTGATACGCCAGCGACAAGGTCTAGATAAGACTTACCATTTATGTCATAAATGTACATGCCTTCAGCGCGAGAAATTTCCATTCCATTTGCGAAAGGTGTTGTTTGGGCTTGGGTATTAAAAAATATGTCCTGCCCTTCGGTATGTTTATTTTCTTCCAATTACTTTTTCAGCAGCAGCTACAATGCTTTTAGAATCTAATCCATATTTAACCATTAAATCTTTTGGCTTACCGCTTTCGCCAAATGTATCATTTACACCAACCATTTCTATAGGACTTGCTAAATTTCTAGAAAGGCATTGCGCAATGCTTTCACCTAATCCACCATTGAGCATATGCTCTTCAGCAGTAACGGCACATTTGGTTTTGGCAACGGATTTTAAAATGGATTTTTCATCGAGTGGTTTAATAGTATGTATGTTGATGATTTCTGCACTGATGCCATTTTCTGATAATTCTTTTTGGGCTTCTAAGGCTTCCCAAACCAAGTGACCAGTTGCAAAAATACTGACGTCAGCGCCTTCTACTAAGTGAAGGGCTTTACCAATTTCAAAATTTTGATTTTCAGGGGTGAAATTAGGTACTTTTGGACGACCAAACCTTAAATATACTGGTCCATGATGTTCAGCAATAGCAATAGTTGCAGCCTTTGTTTGGTTATAGTCACATGGGTTAATGACCGTCATTCCAGGCAACATTTTCATCATTCCAATATCTTCAAGAACCTGATGAGTAGCGCCGTCTTCACCAAGCGTTAAGCCCGCGTGTGAGGCACAAATTTTTACGTTTTTTTCAGAGTAAGCTATGGACTGTCTAATTTGGTCGTATACTCTAGAGGTGGAGAAATTAGCGAAAGTTCCAGTAAAAGGAATATGACCTCCAATTGTTAATCCGGCTGCAATGCCCATCATATTCGCTTCAGCAATTCCCACTTGAAAAAAACGCTCTGGGTGATTTTTGGCAAAATCATTCATTTTTAATGAACCTGTCAAGTCCGCACATAAAGCCACGACTTTTTCGTTTGTTTTGCCAAGTTCACTTAATCCTGCTCCAAATCCTGAGCGTGTGTCTTTCATTTCCATATTTATAATTTAACTGAAACTGTTTTAATTGAATTAACTCTAAATATTTTTTCTTTTGTGTAGGCGCTTTGTAGGGCATTTTTAGCCCTGTAAACTATCTTATATTTTCCTGGCAATAGGTATATGTTTTGTCTGCCTTTTTTAGGCTTTAAATCGCACACCCACTTTAGTTCGTTACCCATTTCGAAGATGCTACCATATCCTTGTGAGGAAAACGAAATTACCACTAATCCAGACTCAGGAATTTTTACATCTGTGGTTTTACTTTGAACAACATCTACACTCTGATAAATTCTTGGTAAAGTAAGAATTTCTAAATCGTAACTGCCTGTAATATACTTTTGACTACTATTGAGGGCTTGAATATTCAAGGTTTCCATTTCGCCTGATTTTCTGATGATACAGTTCAAATTTGATTTATTATTTGAAGTGGATATTCTTAATTCACCTTGAGGAGATTTTATTGGAATAATGGTGTGTTTTCCAGGTGTTAATTTCCATTCGCCAATTGCTTCTGTTTGTGGTATGGTATGGGCAACTACTCTGTAACTTAAAACTGGGTCAATGGTCAAAGTGTCAGGATTTCCTTTGCTATTGATGGTGTGTATAAAATTGTATTGCAAGATGCCCGAGAATGAGTCGTAAAAACTCAATGGAACATTGGTTTCTGTAGGCTGGTCGTTTTCATCAAGTAAATTGACTTGGGCTGTTGTTGAATTTAGCACTTGAGAGATAACGACATCTAGAATGCTTTTAAACTGTTCGGGATTTCTGGCGTCGTAAAATGTTCCTACACATTCAAAATTCTTTTTGTATTCTTCGCTTAGTCCAATACCAATAACAAAGGGTTTGAGAATGATTTTTTTCTCTTGATATAGTCTAGAAACAGCACATGGGTCTCCGCCACATTCTTCAATTCCATCTGTGATAAGAATGACAATATTTCTACTGTCATCGGTGTTTTCTGGAAAGTCATTGGCACCAGATTCCAGAGCCTTGGCAATAGGAGTAGTTCCTTTTGGCTTTAAACTTTCAAGTCTTTTCTTGATAGCCGGCACATTGTTTTTTCCAAAATTAACCTCTAGACGTGTATCTCTACAATCTTGTGGAGGAGAAGGTTTTTGATGTCCATAACACCTTAAGCCAATTTCAAGATTTTCTCTATTGTTTAAACTATCAAGCATATTGGCAAGCAGCTCTTTAGCAATTTCCATTCTAGTATTTCCTTCCCATAGCGCGTACATGCTTTGAGAAGCATCGAAAATAAATAATACTCTGGTGGTTGGTTTGGTATTTTGAGCGTCACTTGATTTATATACAAACACAGATAAAACCGCTATGAGTAACGAAATTAAGATATGTCTGTAATGAGGTAGCATTTAATTTAGTAGTCTCCTAAAGTTTCGGCATTTTGGGATAATGCTTGTTCTAATTCTTCGTCATTTGGAGCAACCCCGTGCCATTTGTGTGAGCCCATCATGTAATCGACTCCATTGCCCATTTCTGTATGCATAATAATGCAGATGGGCTTACCTTTTCCACAAAGGTCCTTTGCCTGATTAATAACGTCAATTAAAGCGTTTATGTTATTGCCTTCTTTGATTTCTAAAACTTCCCATCCGAAAGCGGTGAATTTTTGATTTAGATTTCCTAGAGGCAGAACGTCATCCAAAGAGCCGTCTATTTGTTGTTGGTTGTAATCAACGGTTGCTATGAGGTTATCAATTTTATTAGCAGCAGCATACATTACGGCTTCCCAAATTTGACCTTCTTGAAGCTCTCCATCGCCGTGAAGGCTAAAAATGTAAGAGTCATCATTGTTAAGTTTCTTGCTTTCAGCAGCGCCAATAGCAACAGACAGCCCTTGTCCTAAAGAACCAGAAGCAATTCGAATACCTGGTAAATTATCGTGGGTTGTAGGATGTCCTTGTAATCTAGAGTTTATAGTTCTGAAAGTGGATAGTTCACTAACCTCAAAATACCCGCTTCGGGCGAGTACACTGTACAAAACAGGCGAAATATGACCGTTTGAAAGAAAGAAAACGTCTTCTCCAATGCCATCCATATCAAAATCAGTCTTGTGATTCATAATTTCGAAGTAGAGTGCAACAAAAAATTCAACACATCCTAAAGAACCGCCAGGGTGTCCTGAATTTTGTGCGTGAACCATACGTACAATATCTCTTCTTACCTGAGAACAAACTGCATTCAAATCGTTTTCCATCTGTAAAATATTATGTTTCAAAAGTAAGTTTTTACAATGGGCAAAAAACAATTGTTAATATTTTTTCAAAAAAGTTTAATTAGCTGATTATATTTGCCAAAAATCTAGAGATATGGCACTGAAATGTGGAATTGTAGGATTACCTAATGTTGGAAAGTCAACCTTGTTCAATTGTTTGTCTAACGCTAAAGCTCAATCGGCAAATTTTCCCTTTTGTACGATTGAACCAAATGTCGGTGTAATTACCGTTCCAGACGAAAGACTTAATCAATTAGAAAATTTGGTAAAACCACAGCGAGTAATGCCAACTACAGTAGAAATTGTTGATATCGCAGGTTTAGTTAAAGGCGCAAGTAAAGGAGAGGGTTTAGGCAATAAATTCTTAGCCAATATTCGAGAAACGGACGCTATTATTCATGTTTTGAGATGCTTTGAGAACGATAATATTGTTCACGTGGATGGCTCTGTTGATCCAATAAGAGATAAAGAAACCATAGATATTGAGTTGCAATTGAAAGATTTGGAGGCTGTTGAGAAGAAACTTCAGAAGTATGAAAAGCTATCAAGAACAGGAGATAAAAATGCCAATGCAGTAGTTTCAGTATTAAAAAAATATGTTGAGCATTTAGAACAAGGCAAATCGGTTAGAAGTATAGAACTTGAGGAGAAAGAAAAAGAGCATATTTCTGATTTAATGCTCTTGACAGACAAACCCATAATGTACGTTTGTAATGTAGATGAAGCGTCTATCAAAAACGGCAATGAATATGTCGATAAAGTAAAAGAAATTGTCAAAAATGAAAATGCAGCTGTCTTAATGATTGCAGCCTCTACAGAAGCAGATATTGCAGAATTAGAAAGCTATGAAGAAAGACAACTATTTTTGGAAGATATGGGTCTTGATGAGCCTGGCGTTAGTAAACTCATTCGATCAGCATATGAACTTCTTAACTTATTCACATATTTTACCGCTGGAGAGAAAGAAGTAAGAGCATGGACTATCAAAAATGGCATGAAAGCACCACAAGCGGCGGGTGTTATTCATACTGACTTTGAAAAAGGCTTTATCAGAGCAGAGGTTATCAAGTATTCAGACTTTGTTGAGTTAGGCTCAGAATTGGCTTGTAAAGAAAATGGTAAAATGTCAGTAGAAGGTAAAGAGTACGTTGTTTCTGACGGAGACATTATGCACTTTAGATTTAATACTTGATGGCCTACCTTTTCATTGCAATCCTATTTGTTATATTTGTTTCATGAACTATATTTTATTTGATGATAATAGGCAGCATTTGTTGCCTTTGACTTTTACTAGACCAGTAGCTGACATTCGGCTTGGAATTTTAACCATTTCAGAAAAGTGGCAAAAGGCATTGTCGTCATCTATTTCATTCTCGACTGAAGAATATTTGAGAAAAAAATTCCCCTTAAAAATTAGCGCTGACAATATTTGGATAAATGGAAGTGTTTGCCCTGATGATAATTTACTTAAAGAAATACACTCTTTGTCAATAAATCAATGCCTTAAAAAGGGTGAGGTTTTACTTGCTTTCAGATCAAAAGATGCTGTCATTCCAGATAGTAAAATTGATTATGTTCATGAAGTAGTTCAGTTAAGCAGGCTTTGGCAAATCTTCCAGTTAAATGCCGATTTTATCAGTTCTGATTTTGAAATGCTTACCAAAGGAAGAAAATCCCAAGCTATTAGTTCTACTAATGCCACAACAAATCCAGAGAACATCTTTATTGAAGAAGGAGCGGTAGTAGAACATGCTATTCTAAATGCTTCTTCTGGACCTATTTACATAGGTAAAGATGCCGAAATTATGGAAGGCAGTTTGGTCAGAGGGCCTTTGGCAATGTGTGATCATTCTGTCTTAAAAATGGGCGCAAAAATTTACGGCGCTACGACATTGGGTCCCTATTGTAAAGTTGGTGGGGAAGTGAACAATTCAGTCCTATTAGGTTACTCTAACAAAGGGCATGACGGTTTTTTGGGTAACTCTGTAATAGGAGAGTGGTGTAACCTTGGCGCAGATACCAACAATTCCAATCTAAAGAATAATTATGCTGAGGTAAAACTATGGAATTACACCATAAATAGATTTGAGTCTTCTGGACTTCAATTTTGCGGATTAATCATGGGTGATCATTCAAAATGCGGCATTAATACTATGTTTAATACAGGAACAGTTATTGGTGTTAGTGCCAACATTTTTGGTTCAGGTTTTCCAAGAAATTTTGTACCTTCTTTTTCTTGGGGTGGTGCTTCCGGTTATTCTACTTTTCAACTAAGAAAGGTATACGAAGTGGCTGAAAAGGTTATGGAAAGGCGTTCGAAAGTATTCGATGAGGTCGAAAAAGGAATAATTGATTCTGTTTTTGAACTGACAAAGTCGTACCGAAAAGACTAGTATTGTCATACTATTTCACTAAAATTATTTGTGGCACGTTTCTTGCAACAGTTAGCAATAAGTAATATCAAAAAATAATCTGTCATATTGACACAACATTTTTCAATAAAAAAAATATGTTTTTAGATTCTTATGTAGGCGCAAACTTTGATGATGAGTCGGATTTTTTTCCACTTCTAAGCAGTGTAGATGAAGACAAAATCAATAAAGAGCAAATTCCAGATGTTTTACCCATTTTACCATTAAGAAATACGGTCTTATTTCCAGGAGTTATAATTCCTATTACTGTTGGAAGGGACAAGTCGGTTAAGCTTATAAAAGAAGCCAACAAAGGCACTAAAACCATAGGCGTAGTTTCACAGAAAAACCCAGAAATAGAAAACCCTTTATTCAATGATTTAAACACAGTTGGTACTGTCGCTCACATCATGAAAATGCTACGAATGCCAGACGGTAATTTAACGGTAATTATTCAGGGAAGAAAGCTGATGGAAGTAAAGGAATTCGTTCAAGAAGAGCCTTACATAAAATCCACAGTTCAAGAACTTTCGGAAACAAAACCTGCAAAAGACGATGAACAATTTGTAGCATTAGTGGATTCAATTAAAGATATTGCTTTACAAATCGTCAAAGAATCGCCCAATATTCCTTCAGAAGCTCAGCTAGCCATCCAAAACATAGAATCACCATCATACCTAGTCAATTTTGTGTGCTCAAATATGGATGTCGATGTAAAGAAAAAACAAGAATTATTAGAGATTTTTGATTTAAAATTACGATCTGAAAATACTCTTGAAATTATTAGTAAAGAGTTGCAACGCCTAGAAATGAAAAATGAAATTCAGCACAAGGTTAAGCACGATTTAGATCAACAGCAAAGGGAATATTTCTTAAATCAACAGCTAAAAGCCATACAAGAAGAACTAGGTGGTTCGGCTGATCAAGAAATTGAGGAGATGAGGTCACGGTCAAAATCTAAAAAATGGTCTAAAGAAATTTCTGAGAATTTTGATAAAGAACTAAAGAAATTACAACGCATGAACCCTGCAATGGCAGATTATTCAGTTCAACGTGCTTATTTGGAATTAGTGTTGGATTTGCCTTGGGGAGAATTCACTAAAGACAAGTTTGACTTAAAACGCGCTGAGAAAATTCTTGATAGAGATCACTTTGGTCTAGAAAAAGTAAAAGAACGTATTCTAGAACATTTGGCAGTACTCAAAATAAAAGGCGATATGAAAGCGCCAATATTATGTTTGTACGGACCTCCAGGTGTAGGAAAAACCTCTTTGGGTAAAACTATTGCTGAAGCAATAGGTAGAAAATACGAGCGAGTATCTTTGGGTGGACTAAGAGATGAATCTGAAATAAGAGGGCATAGAAAAACATATATTGGTGCAATGCCTGGAAGAATTATTAAATCCATTAAAAAAGCTAACTCATCTAATCCAGTATTTGTTTTGGATGAAATAGATAAGGTTAGTCAAGGTTCTCATGGCGACCCATCATCGGCAATGCTAGAAGTTCTTGACCCAGAACAAAATAACTCCTTTCACGATAATTATTTAGAAATGGGTTATGACTTGTCCAAAGTAATGTTTGTAGCTACTGCTAATTCTTTAAATACCATTCAGCCGGCACTTCGAGATAGAATGGAAATTATTGAAATTACAGGCTATACTTTGGAAGAAAAAGTTCAAATCGCTAAAAAGCACCTGTTGCCTAAACAGCTTAAAGAACACGGATTAACTAAAAACGATCTTAACTTATCAACCAAAGTATTGCGCGAATTAGTTGAAGGATACACTAGAGAATCAGGTGTGAGAGGCTTGGATAAGATGGTAGCAAAGTTAGTGCGTTATGCTGCTAAATCTATTGCTATGGAAGACGATTATAAAACCGTTTTAGAGCCCAGTGATTTGAAAACAATTCTGGGTGCAGTTATTTTTGATAAATCAAAACAGCTTACTAACGATATTCCTGGTGTCGTTACTGGTTTGGCTTGGACTCCGGTTGGTGGAGATATCCTCTTTATTGAATGTAGCAAGAGCCCAGGAAAAGGCAAACTAACCATTACCGGAAATTTAGGTAATGTTATGAAAGAATCGTCCAGTATAGCTATGCACTACATTAAATCTCATGCAAAAGAATTTGGTATAAAAAAGGAAGATTTAGACAGTCATGACGTACATATTCACGTTCCTGAAGGTGCAACTCCTAAAGATGGTCCTTCGGCCGGAATAACGATGTTGACGGCTTTAGTTTCCCTATTCACCAATAAAAAAGTGAAAGCAAAAATTGCAATGACTGGAGAAATTACTTTGAGAGGTAAAGTTTTACCAGTAGGCGGTATAAAAGAAAAAATACTTGCCGCTAAACGAGCCGGCATTAAAGAAATTATTTTGTGCGAACACAACATAAAAGATATCGAAGAAATAAATGAAGACTACCTAAAAGGCTTGAATTTTCATTACGTTTCAAATATGAACGATGTGATTAAAATTGCTTTGTCATAGAAAAAAATCTTTATACATTTGTCAACTAAACTTAAATTTAAAACGATGAAAAAAATTCTTTTGCTTACTTCAGCATTATCTTTGGCTTTTGCTTCTTTTTCACAAGACGCACTGGTAAAAGTCAGTCCTTTCCATTTTGTAGATGGAACAATTTACTCCACTTATGAACGTGCTCTTTCAAACAACAATTCATTTACTTTATCAGGGGGTTATAACCTTACTGAAAACGGCGATGAATACGGTTGGATGGGTGAACTTCAGTTGAGAAAATACGTTTTCAAACCAGCTATTAATAATTCTAGTGACTCACCATTATCGGGTGTTTATGCTGGATTATATGGAAACGGTAAATACTTTGTGCAACAGTACGATAGATACATTACTAGCTGGGAAATAGAGCCTTATCAGAAACCAAACTACGATGAAAATGGCAATTATATTGGTTCAACGTATATTGATGGAATTGGATACTCTAGCGTTAAAAAAACTGACGAGTATGAGGTGAAGCAAATGGAAGGTGGTATCGTAATGGGATTCCAAATGATTTTCTCTAATAATCTTTCTTTAGATTTCTTTGTTGGAGGCGGATTACGTTCTTCTGTAATAGAAAATAAGCCTAAGGAAATTGAATTTTATGCTCCAGAAAGAGGATATACTGGTATAGTTCCTAAAATTGGATTTGATGTAGGTATATCATTTTAAATAAACAATACAGACAATTTAAAAGCACGGTTTCTAGCCGTGCTTTTTTTATATAATAAGTACAAATTAAGAGGCGTTATATTTAAAACATTTGTTTCTTTGTGTAATGAGATTAATCGCTCTTTTGATGTTTATATTTTTAGCTAACGCAAGCCTGTTAGCTCAATATGAAAATGACGCCTACCAATCCTTAAATTCATCTTTTTCTTCTAGACAAGCCGTACTTAATCAACCTGTTTCAATCTATGATGGTGATGTTGAAAATGGCATCAATAACCCATCTATGCTTAATGACGAGATGTACCATAAATTATCCTTGAATTTTGTGGATTATTTTGCTGACATAAACTTTATCTCTGCTTCTTACGCTTTTCCGTTAAAACAATTTGGAACTGTTGGAGTTTCAGTCAAATCAATAGGTTACGGAGACTTTATTCAGTCGGACTATACGTCACAAAGCTTAGGGACATTTAATGCAAATGAACAAATAGTTTCATTAGGAGTCAGTAAACGACTTAATGAGAAATGGATCTTAGGCGCTAATTTAAAGTCATTATTTTCAAATTTCGAAAACTATCAATCTTCAGCAATCGCCTCTGATTTAGCCTTAGCATATACAGATTTAGAAAAAAACCTTTTCATGTCTTTAATTGCTAAAAATTATGGAAGACAACTTAGTAGTTATGCAAACTTAAGTGAGGAATTACCATTTCAATTAGATTTTGGTGTATCTAAACGACTAGAACATCTTCCTTTTCAATTTTCGCTAGCTTACAGAAACATTGAACGTTGGGATTTAATCAATAATTTTGAAGACGCTAACTCGAACATTAGTGCAGACGCTTTTACAGAAAAAGGTTTTGGTGCTAAACTATTTAGGCACATTGATTTGGGCGGTGAATTAAGTATTGGTAAACGTATTCAATTACGCATGGGATATAACCCAAGAAGAAGGCAAGAGCTAAAACTTAATTCTTATTTAGGGACGGTTGGTTTTTCTTGGGGTGTTGGCATAAAATTATCCCATTTTACAATAAATTACGGAAGATCAACATATCACTTGCACGGTTCACCAAATTACTTTTCCTTTATCACTGATTTTTCCAAGTTCTATAAAAAAGATGAAAAAAATTAACATAGCAATTGATGGACATTCTTCCTGCGGTAAGAGTACCATTGCTAAGCAATTAGCTAATTATTTAGGGTACATATACATTGATACAGGCGCTATGTATAGAGCAATTTGTTTGTATGCTTTAAGGAATACTATTATTTCTGAGGGCATAATCGATGAAAAGAAGCTACTTGAAAAATTGGATGAAGTAACGGTATCATTTGAGTACGACAAAGAAAAAAATCAATGTCAAACTTTTCTTGATGGTCAAAATGTAGAAAACGAGATTCGTGGATTGTGGGTTTCTGAAAATGTCAGTAAAATCAGTAAAATCAAAGCCGTTAGACAAAAAATGATTTCAATTCAAAGAGAAATAGGAAAAAATAAAGGGGTTGTGATGGACGGTAGAGACATTGGCTCTGTAGTTTTTCCCGATGCTGAACTAAAACTTTTTGTTACGGCCTCTGTTGAAGAACGTGCTAGAAGAAGAGCTTTGGAGCTGAAAGACGTTAGTTTTGAAGATGTACTCAATAACTTAAAAGAGCGCGATAATGATGACAGTACAAGAAAGGAAAATCCACTTATAATTTCAGAAAATGCTGTCGTTATCGATAATACTAATATGAGTAAAGAAGAGCAGTTTGAAACCGTTCTGAAGTCTTACCAGAATATTATTTCGAACTAAAGTCGTTAAGGACTTCATCAACTGGACTTACACCCTCAAAAAACGACAATAATTTATTAAGTACTTTATCCACCTCAGAGTCAGGACATGAAGCACCTGAAGTTAATATGATTTTTACCTTCTCTTTGTTGGGTAAAAAATTAGCAGTCTCAATAATTTCTTTACTTTCATATTTGAAATGCCTGATGATATCTCTTGACAATATTTCTTCATACGATTTTATGAAATAGGTAGGTAATTTGTGTTCGCACAATTCGACTAAGTGAGAAGTATTTGAACTATTGTACCCACCGACAACAATAGCAATGTCAGCCGACTCATTTAATAAACCATATGTAGCTTTTTGATTCTCGTTGGTAGCATAGCAAAGCGTATCTCTAGTATCAGCAAAATAATCTTTATAGTTGTCTTCACCATGTTTGTTAATGATAAAGTCTTTCAGAAAATTTGAAATTTCCTCAGTTTCACTTGCCAACATGGTAGTCTGATTGACAACACCTATCTTTTTTAAATCCTTTTTTAAATTAAAACCTTCAGAATATTTGTCTTTAAAAAAAGTGTAAAAATCTTCTTCTGGAAGTTTACCATCAATAAAATCAACTAATTTCTTTGCTTCATCTAAATCCTTAATTATTAATGAAGGTGCATTCTGTGTAGAATGTGAAAAAGTGGCTTTAGTCTCTTCATGTTTGTGTTTACCATGAATAATAATAGAATAATCATTAGTACCAATGCTACTTGCTTTTTTCCATACTCGAGTTACGAATGGGCAAGTCGTATCGTATTTTTCTAATTTAATACCCTTGTCCTCAAGTAATTTTTTGATTTCGATGGTTGTACCAAATGCTGGAGTAATTACTACATCATCAGAATTAATATTCTCCCAATCTATAAGTTGATTGCCTTCAGTGTCTAAGATAAATTTTAATCCTCTTGAAATTAAATCATCATTGACTATGGGGTTGTGAATCATCTGACTTAATAAGTAGATGTTTTTACCAGGATTTTCTTCAATAGCTCTGTAAGATATTTCAATAGCGTTTTCAACACCGTAACAAAAGCCAAAGTGTCTGGCAAGATGAAATTGAACTGGTCCGAAATTTACTATAGAAGGCGTGAAATCTTTCTTTTTTGGATCAAGAGTTTGTCGTTTTTCTTTAATAGAAGCAATTATTGAAGAACGGTAAAATTCTGGTACATCGAATTTTTTCATATTGGGTAAAAACTAATGAATTAGTTAATTAAGCTCAACAAAAATAGGTAATTTTGATTTATGAAGAGTATTAAAAACATCAGGACTGATTATGTTAAAAATGAGTTGAATTTTGATGATTTGACCGCCCATCCTCATGAGTTATTTAATTTGTGGATGACAGATGCTTTAAAGCAAGTTGTTGAGCCCAATGCTTTTGTTTTATCAACAGTGAATTCTGAAGGAAAACCAAGTTCAAGAGTACTTTTGCTTCGCGAGCTGACTAATAAAGGGTTTAACTTTTTCACAAACTATAATAGCCAAAAGTCACAAGATATTGATAGTAATCCATTTGTGTGCATGAATTTCTTTTGGAATGAGGTAGAAAGGCAAGTAAGAGTAAGCGGTCGAATAGAAAAGTTAGCCGCAGATGCTTCGGATGACTATTTTAATAGCCGCCCCTATGAAAGTAAAATAGGTGCGTGGTCTTCGCCTCAAAGTTCAATTATTGAATCAAGAGATGTTTTAAATAATAACGTAAAAGCGTTTTCCTCTAAATACAGAGAAGATGTTCCGCGCCCTCCACATTGGGGTGGATATTGTGTTGTCGCTGATAAAATTGAATTTTGGCAGGGTAGGTCAAGCCGTCTGCACGATAGGTTTGTCTATAAGCTAGAAGGAGAGGAATGGAAAATGGAACGCTTAGCGCCCTAATCTGTTTTCGTAAAAATCTTTTTCAATTATTTCACAACGGTCTATGCTGTAGCGTAGCCATTCTAGTAAAACTTGATTTTTATCTTCATCATTAAGTTGCCAATTTATAGGATTTTGTTCTAGTTTCATTCGCATTTGGTAAAGGCAAATGGCGGCAGATACGGATAGATTAAAACTTTCTGTAAAGCCATACATAGGAATAGTAATACATTCATCGGCTTCATCTAAGACAGTGGCGCTTAGCCCATCGACTTCTGCTCCAAAGAATAAGGCTGTTTTTCCTTTTGACAAATCAAATTCTTCAATTGTTTTTTTAGTCTCATCTGGACAAGCTGCAATGATTCTATATCCGTCTTTTTTTAAAGCCCTGATACAATTTGCTGTGTTGTTTTCTTTTTGATTGTACCTGTGAATACTCAGCCAGTTTGATGAGCCCATGCTTACTTCAGTATCTGGAGAAAATTCGTTATAATTTTCAATGACATGAACGTCTTGTACACCAAAGCAATCGCAGGACCGTAAAACTGCACTTGCATTTAATGGTTGGTATATATTCTCTAATACGACAGTTAGGTATTTTGTTCTCTTTTCTAAATTTGATAAAAAGAGTTCCTTCCTATTATCAGTAATAAGTTTTAATAAATGATTTGTTAAGGGTTTCATTATTTTAAAATTGTATTCTTTGCAAACTGATAGCCTCTTAAAAAGTCTTCTGTTTTCATTTTTTTTCTTCCAGAAAGTTGAATTTCATGAAGTTGTATATAGCCTCCTTTTACGGCTACTTTTAGAGTATTTTTTTCATCGACGGTAATTTTCCCAATACCCTCTGAGTGAGCAGATTCAATGACAGATGATTTGAATATTTTTAGACTTTGGTTTAGTTCTTCATCGATAAAAGTCCAGGCGGATGGGTAGGGAGATAGTCCTCTGATAAAATTGTGAATGTTAATTAGGCTATCGTTCCAATCGATTTTACAATCTTTTTTGAAGATTTTTGGAGCTTGAGTTATTGTGCCATGTTGAGCTTTGGCTTCAATTTTACCTGAATCAATCTTGTCAATAGTTTCACAAACTAATTTAGCGCCTATCTCCATTAATTTATCGTGAAGATGACCTGCATTTTCATCTGGACCAATTGATACTTTTTCTTGTAAAATGATGTTTCCAGTATCTATTTCTTTTTCAATAAAAAAGGTGCTTACTCCACTTTCGTTTTCTCCATTTATAATGGCCCAATTAATTGGTGCTGCGCCTCTGTATTTTGGTAATAATGAAGCGTGTAAATTTAAGGTGCCTTTCGTGGGTATACTCCAAACCAATTCTGGTAACATTCTGAAGGCAACTACAATTTGAACATCTACTTTTAAAGACTTTAATTCATTAATAAACCCTTCATCTTTCAAATTCTTGGGCTGCATGAGGTGAAGGTTTTTCAGAAGAGCATATTCTTTTACTGAAGAAAAAGACATTTTCTGACCTCTACCTGAAGGCTTGTCGGGAGCAGTGATTACACCAACAACATTGTAACCAGATTCTACCAGTAGTTTTAAACTATGAGTAGCAAAATCGGGAGTGCCCATGAATACAATTCTAAGTTTCGATTTCATTGTTGACGAAATTACACTTTTTATGAAACCCAATAAAGTTTCTTTTCTTCGTTAAAAGCGATTTGACCATTATCCCCTAAAAACTGCAGAACTTCAACTATTTTATCTTCTCTGTATTCAACAATTGTTAAAATAATACTATCCACGGTCATGGGTTCTTTTTCAATCAGATTTTTGATTGCTTTCATGATGTTATCAAACTCATTATTACTGATGTTTAATTTATTTTTTTCTAAACATACATCGCATTTGCCACACATTTCTACATTATTATCACCAAAATAATCTTGTAAAAAACTACTTCTACAATAGTGTTGATTACTGATGTATTCAATAACAGAGTTGGCCTTAGCTTCTTCGTTATTTTTTCTCTTTATCAAAGTGTCTTTAGAAAGGTTTAGTTTTTTGGCTTCAACCCTTTGTTTTAGGAACAATATTTTCGGGGTACTGTTCTGTGGAATATACTCTAGTATATCTAAGTCTTTTAGTTTATTTAAGAGTGTTTTTACTTCAGTCGTTGAAAGCTGTGTTCGTTTAGCAATAATGCTTTCTTGGATTTTAGTAAAGGCTTCAAATAGTGTACCGTATGATCTAAGTAAAATTTTAAGCATTAAATCAAACTGCTTATTGGCAATTTGAAATTGGTAGAGTTCGGTATGAGAGACCTTAAAATGTATTCGAGAGGGTTGGTTAATAGCTTCACTTAACTTTAAATACTCTTCTTTTTCCAAAAGCTTTAGCGCATTAAATGTTCTCAGATAGTTTAAAGAATATTTTTCGCAGAATTCATTTATTTGAAAAGGAAATTCAGAAAATTGCCCGCTTCCACTTGCTAACCCATAGTAGTTTGCTAATTGTTGATAGATATGTCTAATTTCTTCAATATCTGGATAATGATTTTCAATGTCTTTTTTGAGCTCATGGACATCGAGTTTATTGCATATCATAATAGCATATGATAATTTTTTGTCTCTTCCAGCTCGTCCGGCTTCTTGATAATAGGCTTCTAATGAATAGGGGATATGATTGTGAATTACTAATCGCACATCGGCTTTATCAATTCCCATTCCAAAGGCATTTGTAGCTACCATTACCCTAACATGGTTTAGAAGCCACTGTTTTTGTTTGGATTCTCTTTCAACTACATCTAGTCCAGCATGGTAGTAGTGCGATGAAATACCATATTCTGAAAGTACTGTATGTACTCTTTTGGTTTCTTTTCTTGTTCGACAATAAATAATTGCTGAGCCTTTTACTTTATTGAGAACCTGCAACATTTTACTGTCTTTATCTTCTTGCTCTAAAACAACATATGACAATTCTTTTCTGTAGAAACTACTCCTGATAACTTTTTTTGTTTTGAATTCTAGTTTCTCTTGAATATCGTTCATTACAGCTTTAGTTGCTGAAGCAGTTAAGGCTACTATTGGCGCGTCACTAATCGTTCTAATACTAGAAATTTTCAGATAAGATGGTCGAAAATTATAGCCCCATTCCGAGATGCAATGCGATTCGTCAACAGCTATGAGGTTAATATTCATTTTTTGCAACCTTACTTTTACCATTTCATTTTCTAGACGTTCTGGCGAGAGGTATAAAAACTTATAATTCCCGTAAATACAATTATCAAGAGTGATATCTAGTTCGGACTGAGACATACCAGAAGTAATAGCAACGGCTTTGATGTTTTTAGATCTTAGCGATGAGACCTGATCGTTCATTAATGCAATAAGGGGCGATATGACTATGCAAATCCCTTCCATCATCATACTTGGTACTTGGAAGCAGATAGACTTTCCTCCTCCAGTAGGTAACAATACAAGAGTGTCATTTCCCTCCAGTATCGAGTGAATAACATCAAGTTGAGAACTTCTAAAAGAGTCAAAGCCCCAATATTGTTTTAATATTTTTTGTGGACTCAACATCTTTACGAAGATATGAATTAGATTCTATTCAAAATAAATTCAATTCGTTCTTCAACGCTAGCTTTTGGAACTTCTATTAAAGCGTAATTGTATTTGCTGTAGGCTTCTATCAAATAGCTGTGAATATCAACGGCTTCATCGTATTCTTCAACTCTTTCGTTATCAGTTTCATAAATATCATCCCAAGGAGGTAGAATAAATACTTCTTTAAAATATTTATGTTCTTCACAATCGGAATTCATTTTTTCTGATACCTCAAGATTATTTTTATTTAGATAAGCTAGATTGTCAATCATGCTTCTATCGTAGAATTGTAGCGCTTTGGATGCGTCAAGAAAATCCCTTTTTCTTAGATTAAACACTTCATCTTCAAAGTCAAAATCTTTGAAAGAGGATGAGATTTTCATTCGTTGTATGAGTTGCCTTGACACCTCTTCATAACAACAGTAGCCTTTTAGGCTAAGATTATCTATCAGGCTAGTTTTTCCACTGCCTGGGCCTCCAGTAATCACTATTCTTTTCATTACAGAAATGTGCTTAATAAGGCAAAACTTGTACCAAGAGTTATAGTCAATACTTTTTGACTATTAAAGTGGTGACCTTCGCTACTTTCAAACAGTATTGTAGTTGAAATATGCAGGAAAATTCCAATGACTACCGCCATTATTTCTCTGTGGTAAAAGGAGATATTACTGATATATTGACTTACAAATGAGCCTAGCGGCGTGGTAAATGCAAAAAATAGAATGAATAAATACACTTTAGTTTTACTCATCTGGCTTTGCATAAGCATATGAGTTAGAACAATACTTACAGGTATTTTATGAAAGGCAATGGCCGACAGTAAAGAGTCGTGTGTATGATCGTGAATATGATTGTGGTGCGGCGTACCTAAAGGCATTCCTTCAATGAAAGAGTGAATGCACAAACCAATCATAATACTCATAGGAATACTGCCATGTATGTGGGTATGCCCGTGTTCAACTCCCTGAGAAAAGTGCTCTAGTATTATTTGAATGAAAAAACCAATCAATACAAAAAGACCGATTATGTGGTTGTTTTCATTTGTAAATGTCTCGGGCATTAAATGAAGAACAGTAATGGAAAATAAGTAAGCACCACTGAACGAGATTAATAATTTTGTTGTTTTATTAGAGATGTTTTTAAAATATAAAGCAATGAATGCTCCAATAAAAACGGAGGCAAAAAGAACTATGTAGTTAGTTAAACTCATTTCTGTATGTGTAATATTAGCCTTTGTGAATTG
>Ga0209653_1000570_pt1 | contig 32132 bp, 45 predicted proteins | sample SaaInl6LU_22_DNA_FD_184644 | JGI IMG/M metagenome (GOLD analysis project Ga0209653, IMG submission 184644) | Marine microbial communities from expanding oxygen minimum zones in the Saanich Inlet - ESP_116LU_22_DNA (SPAdes) (version 2) | ecosystem: Environmental > Aquatic > Marine > Intertidal...
GAGAGAGATTGGTTAATTTTGGTATCAAACCCATACAAATAAGATACAGTACCGTTTGTTTACATTTAGATCATCCTAGAGGTTATGCCACTGAAAAATCTATTAATAAAAATTTAGCGATACGAAAAGAAACCAAAACACTCAATAAAAAATATACCGATTTTGGTATTTATAAAAAAAAGCAATAAAATATTAATAGCAGTTTGTAGTACTTACTAAAAAAGATAGTTTTAAGACAATCGTTAAATACTAGAAATGGTATATAGAATTTAACTCCTAACTAAAGTATATATCATCTGTTTAAAAAAAATTACTCCAAAATTATATTATGCTAGAAAAAATAGAATTCCATATTATATATAAGTGGAAATATCTTCTTAGCTATATTAAGAATCTTAGTTATGTTAAAAACATAAGGAATAAAACTAAATCTATTGTTTACGTAGCTGCTGAAGTAGATAAAGATTGGATTTTTGGTGCAAAAGTGAGAAGACTCTCAAAGTTTTCAAATCTTAGCAGCAGTACTTATTTTCATAATTTAAGCAAACACATCCCAACATCTGACGGGTACTTTTATGTCCATCCTAAATATTTTTGTAGAGCATTTAGAAAGAGTCCTCATATTTTAAAAGGGAAAAACATAGTTATGTTTACACATGAAAACTGGGACAAGTACTGGACTAAAACTCATGTTATTTGGTGCCTTAATAGAGCTGATAAAGTTATTTTTTTAAATACTGAAATTAGGAATAAAATTGTAAAAGAGGGATTGAAAAAAGAAAAAACTCATGTACTACACATTGCTTCAGATCCTGATTTTTTCTATCATCATAAAAGAGAGAATAATGTTGTAGGATTTTGTTGTGCATATTACGAAAGAAAAAATCCTGACCTTATTTTTAATCTTGTAAAAAACATGCCTGAAAGAGATTTTGTTTTAATTGGTAAAAATTGGAATATGTACGAAAAGTTTGATGAACTAATTAAATTCAATAATTTTACATACTTAGAAAATCAACCATACGAAAAATATCCAGAATTCTATTCTAATATAAATGTCTTTGTTTCCCCATCTAAATTAGAGGGAGGACCTGTACCTTTGTTAGAAGCTATGTTATCAAATTGTTTTCCCGTAGCTTCTAAAACAGGGTTTTGTCCCGATATTATTCTCCACGGAGAAAACGGATATTTATTTGATATTGATGCAAACTATAAAGAAGTGGCTTTTCTTATTAACAAAGCTTTTAAAAATGATGAAAGTGTTAGAGAAACTGTTTTAGAACATAGTTGGGAAAATTGTTCTGAAAAAATTGATGAATTATTTTTACAACTATAAAAACACAATTAATTATGTCTAAAATACTTGCTTTTGATTTCGGAACGGTAAGAACTGGATTGGCTGAAACAGATGATTTAAAGATGATGGCTTTTGGATTGGATACCATCCCAACCAAAGAAGTTTTTGTTTATCTAAACCAATATCTCAAACATAATAGCGTTGATACATTTGTGGTAGGAGAGCCAAAACAAATGAACGGTTTAGAAAGTGAAAGTGAAATTTATATCAAGGAGTTTATTAAAAAACTAGAAAGCACTTATCATCATATCCCAATAAAAAGATTTGATGAGCGATTTACTTCTAAAATGGCATTTGACACCATGATTGCAAGTGGTATTGGAAAGAAAAAAAGACAAAACAAAGGATTGGTTGATAAAATAAGTGCTACCATTATTTTACAAGGATATCTAGATACAATATAAAATTATGAAAGGAATTATTTTAGCCGGAGGATCTGGCACTAGATTATACCCACTAACAAAAGCAACCTCTAAACAGTTATTGGCTATTTACGACAAGCCCATGATTTATTATCCACTATCTGTTTTAATGTTAGCTGGAATTAAAGAAATCTTAATCATAACCACCCCAGAAGACCAAGAACGATTTATAAACTTATTGGGTGATGGAAGTAAGCTAGGAATTGAGCTCTCTTATGCTGTCCAACCTAAGCCAGAAGGACTAGCTCAAGCATTCATCATTGGAAAAGATTTTATCAAAAATGATGATGTCGCTCTCATTCTGGGAGATAATATTTTTTATGGACACGGTTTCCCTACGCTACTAACCCAGGCCATTAAAACTTGTAAAGAAGATAAAAAAGCAACCATTTTTGGATACTATGTTAGTGATCCAGAGCGCTATGGAGTTGTTGAATTTGACAAAGATAAAAACGCTTTGAGCATAGATGAAAAGCCTAAAATTCCAAAAAGCAACTATGCTATTTCTGGCTTGTATTTTTATCCAAACAATGTCATTGCCATTGCCCAAAATGTAAAACCTAGCGAAAGAGGAGAGCTAGAAATCACCTCCGTTAATCAAGCCTACTTAACCAATCAAAAATTAAACGTTCAACTGATGGGAAGAGGTTTCGCCTGGTTAGACACAGGAACTCACGAATCTATGCTAGAAGCCTCTAACTTTATACATACCATAGAAAAAAGACAAGGCCTAAAAGTAGCTTGCATAGAAGAAATTGCTTACGAAAAAGGATATATAGACAAAAAGCAATTACTAGTTTTGGGTAATGAAATGAAAAAAAATGAATACGGTCAATATTTAGTAAGAAGAAGTAAACAATAAGATGAAATATAAACGCACCAAAATTCCTGATGTTATTCTCTGTGAACCCAAGGTTTTTGGAGATCATAGAGGATATTTTATGGAATCCTTTAAGGAAGATTCTTTAGAGCACTTTTTAGGGTACAAAATTAGCTTTTGCCAAGACAACGAATCCAGTTCAACTAGAGGAGTGCTAAGAGGACTACACTATCAAACAAATGGATTTGAACAAACAAAATTAGTACGAGTCATCCAAGGTAGTGTCATCGATGTTGCTGTTGACATCAGAAAACAATCTCCTACCTTTGGTCAACATATTGCTATTGAGTTATCTGCGGAAAACAAAAGACAATTATTAGTTCCCAAAGGTTTTGCTCACGGATTTATTGTCACCAGTAATACCGCCATCTTTAGCTACAAGGTAGATGCACCTTACAGTTCTGAAAATGAAAGAGGTATTGCTTTCAATGACCCAGATTTGCAAATCAACTGGGAATTAAATCCTAACGAATTTATTTTGTCCGAGAAAGACAAACAAAACCCATTATTGAAAAAGGCGAAATTATTAAACTACAACACAAAATATTATGAGTAACGTATTAGTTACAGGAGCTAACGGTCAATTAGGGTCAGAAATAAAAGATTTAGCCCCAAACTACAATCAATACCATTTTTTTTTTACAGACGTCGAGGACTTGAACATCACAAACCCAAAGGAGTTAGATGTTTTTTGCTCAACTAATAAAATTCAAGTTATTTTAAACTGTGCTGCGTATACAGCCGTTGACAAGGCAGAAGAAGAAGTAGACGTTTGCAATGCTGTTAATAATATCGCTACCCTCAACTTAGCCAAAGTTGCAAAAGCACAAAATATAAAATTAATTCATACTTCTACAGATTATGTTTTTGATGGAAAAAAATATATTCCGTTTAAAGAAGAAGATACAACAAACCCAATCAATACTTATGGAAAAACAAAGTTACTAGGAGAAGAAGCTCTAAAAAAAATAAATCCGGTAAACTCTATTATAATACGAACTTCATGGGTGTATTCTAGTTTCGGAAACAACTTTGTAAAAACGATGTTAAAACTAGCTCAAGACAGAAATCAATTGAGTATTATAGCCGATCAAATAGGAACTCCAACATATGCTTATGACTTGGCAAAAATAATGTTAAATATTATCCCTAAAATAAACAGCAGCAAGGTACACGTATATCATTATGCCAACGAGGGTGTTGCTAGCTGGTACGATTTTGCTTTTGAAATTTTTCATCAAACCAGTATAAATTGTAAAATACTTCCTATAGAAACCAAAGATTATCCCACAGCAGCGGAAAGACCTTTGTACAGTGTGATGAATAAATCAAAAATTAAAAACACATTTGAAATAGAAATTCCACACTGGAAAATCTCTCTTGCAAACTGTTTAAAAAAAATATAGATGAAAACAATCTTAATCTCAGGAACGGCTGGTTTTATAGGTTCTAACTTTATATACCATTTTATAGAAAATCACCCTAATTATCATCTGATCAGTCTAGACAAATTGACTTATGCAGGTAGCCTAGAAAATTTATCAAAAGTCAAGGATCATCCGAGACACACTTTTATTGAGGGAGATATTTGCGACAGAATTTTAATCACAAGAATATTTGAAAAATACAATATTTCTGGTGTAATCCATTTAGCGGCCGAATCTCATGTAGACAATTCTATTTCTAACCCTGGTATATTTATAGAAACAAATGTAAATGGAACCTTTACTTTAATTGATGTTGCATATAAATATTGGATGGAAAAGCCATTTGTATTTAAAAAAGGATATCAAGACTGTAAATTTCTACACGTATCAACAGATGAAGTCTATGGAACTTTAGGAACAACAGGTTTGTTTACAGAAACGACACCCTATGCCCCTAACTCTCCATACAGTGCATCCAAAGCAAGTAGTGACATGTTAGTGCGAAGTTATCATCATACATATGGAATGAATACGGTAATCACAAACTGTTCAAATAATTATGGACCTCAACAACATGATGAAAAATTAATTCCTACCGTAATAAGAAAAGCCATCGGAGGAGAAAATATACCCATTTATGGTGATGGAAAAAACATACGTGACTGGTTATATGTTTTAGACCATTGCAAGGGAATAGACTTGGCTTATCACAAAGGGATTTATGGAGAAGTCTACAATATTGGAGGAAGAAACGAGAGAAACAACAACTATATTGCTCGTAAAATCTGTGAAATACTGGATGAATTGATACCAAAAGAAAACAGTTATAAAAATTTAATTCAATACGTAGATGACAGAGCTGGTCACGATAAGCGATATGCTATTGATGCCAACAAAATTGAAACTGACTTAGATTGGAAAGCTGATGAAAATTTTGAATCTGGGATTGTAAAAACCATTGAGTGGTATTTAAATAAATACCAGTGAACCAAATACAAAACTCAAAATTATGCCCAACGATAAGTTTTTAGTTCAGTAACACCAAACTGTAAAGCTATTCTTTGTACTTTTGCAGCACCAAAATTTTAGAACATCATTATGATTTTACCTGTTATTGCATATGGAGATCCTGTATTGAGAAAAGTAGGAAAAGAAATAGATAAAGAATTCCCAGCATTAGAAAATTTAATTGCTGATATGTGGGAAACCATGGAAAACGCAAACGGTGTGGGTTTAGCCGCTCCTCAGATTGGGAAATCACTCCGCTTATTTGTCATAGATGCTACTCCTTTTGCAGAAGATGAAAATTTAGAAACTGGGGAAAAAGAAGTTCTTCAAAGTTTTAGAAAAGTATTTATCAATCCAAAAATAGTATCAGAAGAAGGTGAGGAATGGGCTTTTGAGGAAGGTTGCTTAAGTATACCTGATGTACGTGAAGAAATATGGAGAAACGAAACAGTACATGTAACCTATCAAGATGAAAACTTTGAAACACATAAAGCAACATACACCGGATTGGCAGCAAGAGTTTTTCAACATGAATATGACCATATCGAAGGTGTGCTATTTACAGACAAAATTTCTTCATTAAAAAAGAGGTTAATCAAAAAAAAGTTAGAAAACATCTCAAAAGGAAAAACAGGATCAGATTATAGAATGCGATACTTCAAATCAAAAAGAAAATAAACAAAACAAATACAAAATGAGTTTAACAAAAATAATAGCAATCGCAGGAAAACCAGGATTGTATGAAATCTTAGGACAAACAAAAGGTGGTTTTATTACAAGTTCACTGATAAATGGTAAAAAATCACCTGTCAAGAATACGCAAAACGTTAGTGTTCTCAGTGATATTGGTATCTACACTCACGAAACAGAAATCCCTCTAGGACAGGTGCTACTCTCGATTCATGAAAAATTTAATGGCAATGAAAGTTTGAGTCACAAAGCACCTAACCATGAATTGACTGCTTTGTTTGGTGAGATTCTTCCGGAATATGATGAAGAACGAGTATATGTATCTAATATCAAAAAAGTCATACAGTGGTACAACATATTGATCAAAAACGAATTTGATTTTAAAACCATTAAGGAAGATTTAGAGAAATTAGAAGAGGCTCAAAACGAAGCTTAATAAATTAAAAAGCCTTTTTAATAAACTGTTTATTACTTTCGTTCAAACGAATGTAGTTAACAGTTTTTTTGTTTTTACTTTGCACTATAAACTTTTTATTAAGAATGATGAATACAAGAAGAGACCAACTGGCTGCAATAGATCGTTTACTGACCATCATGGATGAGTTGAGACAGCAATGCCCTTGGGATAAAAAACAAACACTTGAATCCCTAAGAAATCTGACCATCGAGGAAACATACGAACTCGCGGAAGCCATACTTTCTAATGATTTGAATGAAATAAAAAAAGAATTAGGGGACCTGCTTTTACACATTGTTTTTTATGCTAAAATAGGAAGTGAAACCAATAGTTTTGATATTGGAGACGTTGCGACCAGCATTTCAGAAAAATTGATTCACAGGCATCCTCATATTTATGGTCATGCAAAAGTAAAAAATGAAGAAGAAGTTAAAAAAAATTGGGAAGAACTAAAGCTAGAAGAAAAAGGAAATACCTCCCTTTTACAAGGAGTCCCCTCATCTTTGCCCGCTCTAGTTAAAGCAAATAGAATTCAAGAAAAAGTATCCGCTGTAGGATTTGACTGGGAATACCCAGAGCAAGTATGGGAGAAAGTCAAAGAAGAACTCGATGAATTAAATGAAGAAATAGAGAAAGGGGATAAAAAACGCATAGAAGCAGAATTTGGAGATGTTTTATTCTCTATGGTCAATTATGCTAGACGGATTGGTGTAAACCCGGAAAACGCATTAGAACGTACTAATCTTAAGTTTAAGAAACGTTTTGAGTATTTAGAGAACAACACAATGAAAAAAGGCATCAAACTTACAGATCTTACTTTAGAGGAAATGGATGTATATTGGGAAGAAGCCAAAAAATTTGATTAAACATTTTGTAGCCGCAAAGCTACTAGCACCATAGAGATAAGAACCTTTTACTCACAAATTCATGAACTGCACAACAGGTCTTTGAGGTGACTTTATAGGATTCAATAAAAACATAGCATCCACCATCACAAAAATAAAATATAGTATCTTTAAACAACTTAAAATCCCACCTATTTGTTTGCATACAAAAAAAACTAAAACATGATGAATACAATCGTTAAAGATCCTAAAGACTCTGAAGTAGAAATAACAGAATTGATGAAACCGTTGAATTCAAATTTTAGCGGAAAGATTCATGGAGGTTATATATTAAATTTAATGGATCAGGTTGCATTTGCATGTGCTTCAAAATATTCTAGTGCATACTGTGTGACGGCCTCTGTAAACACCGTAGATTTCAAAAATCCAGTTAATGTTGGTGAGTTTTTAACCTTAAAAGCTCGAGTAAATTACGTAGGAAAAACATCTATGACTGTTGGTATTAGAGTCATTTCAGAAAACATACAAACAGGAGAAAAAAAACACTGCAACTCCTCATACTTCGTGATGGTTGCTAAAAGTGCTGAGGGAGAAAATATCCCTGTTCCAAAACTTAAACTCAGAAATTCAGAAGATGTGAGACGTTTTGTTAGATCAAAAAGTCGATTAGATAGCAACAAGCTTAGAAGACAAGCTTTTAGTAAAGAAGCATTTAACTACAGGGAGCATTTGGAAGAACTAAAAAACTATAATGTTCAGATCGATCAATCATTATTATAAAAAAATCCCTTTCAAATTGAAAGGGATTTTTTATTCTTATTTCATGTTGTCAATAAACTGATCAAACAAATAGGACGCATCGTGTGGACCAGGATTTGCCTCTGGATGATATTGTACTGAAAATATTTTTTTATCCTTTATCGCAATACCTGCTACCGTATTATCATTTAAGTGAACATGGGTAACCTCTACATGACTGCTTGCCTCGACATCTTCTCTACTCACGTTGAAACCATGGTTTTGTGAAGTAATTTCACCTTTCCCAGTTATTAGGTTTTTTATCGGATGATTGATCCCCCTATGACCATTATGCATTTTATAGGTAGAAATCCCCTGAGAAAGGGCTATTGTTTGGTGCCCCAAACAAATACCAAACAATGGTAAATCTTTACTAATAATGGTTTTAGCTACTTCTTGCGCACTCTTCAAGGGTTCTGGATCACCAGGACCATTAGAAAGAAAATAACCATTAGGTTCAAAAGAGGCCATATCTTCAAAAGAAGCGGTACAAGGAAAAACTTTTATGTAACAATCTCTTTTTGTTAGATTTCTCAATATGTTAGTCTTAATCCCTAAATCTAAAGCTGAGACCTTGTACTTTGCGTTTTCATTTCCGTAAAAATAAGGTTCTTTTGTGGAAACGATAGAAGCTAAATCTAAGCCTTTCATGCTTGGTGCTTCAGTCAATTTGGCTTTTAATGCGTCAATATCATCAACTTCAGTAGAGATAGCAGCATTCATAGCACCATGTTTTCTTATGTAGCTAACAACAGCTCTGGTATCAACATCTGTAATAGAGATTAGACCATGTTCTTTTAAATACTCGTCTAATGATCCACTAGAACGGTCTCTAGAATACTCATAACTAAAATTTCTACAGACCAAACCTGCAATCTTGATTCCCTCAGACTCTACCTCATCTTCGTTTACACCATAGTTACCGATATGAGCATTGGTCGTTACCATTATCTGACCAAAATATGATGGATCTGTAAAAATTTCCTGATAACCAGTCATTCCAGTATTGTAACATACTTCACCAATTGTAGTACCTTCAATACCTACAGATTTCCCTTCAAAAATAGTTCCATCTTCTAATAATAAAATTGCTCTCTTTAATTCTTTGTACTTCATAAAAGTTGTTTTTGTTGTTGGGTGGAGGTGTTTCACCTTAGCTTTCAACAAAGAATGTTTTAAAAAATATTTTTGCAAATATAAAAAAAGGATAAACTAAATAATAGTTTATCCTTTATAATATTTAAGTTGAAGTCAATCATCTTACTCTTCAGTAGACTCTTTTGCATCATTGACAACTTCTGCTTGTGGAGCAGCAGCGTCTACTTTCTTCTTAGACCTACGTGTAGTCTTTTTCTTCTTAGCTCCGTTCGGATTATAAATTTCGTTATAATCAACCAGTTCAACCATTGCCATAGAAGCATTATCTCCTTGTCGGTTTCCTAATTTGATGATACGAACATAACCTCCAGGACGATCAGCAACTTTTACTGAGATCTTCTGAAACAATTCACTAACTGCAAATTTATTTTTTAAATATGAAAAAACAATTCTGCGATTATGTGTTGTGTCTTCTTTAGACTTTGTTATGATAGGTTCTATGTACATACGCAACGCCTTTGCCTTAGCAAGAGTTGTGTTGATGCGCTTGTGCTCTATTAAAGAACAAGCCATATTCGCTAACATTGCATTTCTGTGTGCTGTCTTTCTACCTAAATGGTTAAATTTCTTTCCGTGTCTCATTATAAATGATTTTTACTTTCATCTTGCATCTACTCTTTTTGAGGAGCAAAATATGAAAGGGGTTTAGTCTTTATCTAATTTATATTTACTTAAATCCATTCCAAAATGTAAATTTTTAATATTTACCAATTCGTCTAACTCTGTTAAAGATTTCTTTCCAAAGTTTCTAAATTTCATCAAGTCATTCTTGTTAAAAGATACTAAGTCTCCTAACGTTTCTACTTCTGCTGCTTTTAAACAATTCAGTGCCCTAACAGACAAATCCATATCTACCAATTTGGTCTTAAGCAGCTGTCTCATGTGAAGAGATTCTTCATCATAAGTCTCAGTTCTAGCAATTTCGTCAGCTTCTAGTGTAATTCTCTCATCAGAGAACAACATAAAGTGATGGATTAATATTTTCGCAGCTTCAGTTAATGCATCTTTTGGATTGATTGAACCGTCTGTAACAATGTCAAAAACTAATTTTTCATAGTCTGTTTTTTGTTCCACTCGGTAATTCTCAACAGCATACTTCACATTCTTTATCGGTGTATAGATAGAATCTGTAAAAATGGTTCCCATTGGGACATTCACCTTTTTATTTTCTTCAGCAGGCACAAAACCTCTTCCTTTCTCAATAGTAATATCAAAACTCACAGCGACTGCACTATCAACATTACAAATCACTAAATCTGGATTTAACACTTGAAAACCTGAAGTAAATTTTTGAATATCACCAGCAGTTATTTGGTTTTGACCGGATATAGATACTGAAACAGTTTCTTTATCTGAATCAACAATCTGCTGCTTAAAACGTACTTGCTTTAAGTTTAAGATGATTTCAGTTACGTCTTCGACAACTCCTTGCACAGTAGAAAATTCATGTTCTACACCTTCGATGCGTAGAGATGTAATAGCGAAACCTTCTAAAGACGATAATAAAACTCTTCTCAAAGCATTACCCACTGTTAAACCAAATCCTGGTTCTAACGGTCTGAATTCGAATTTACCTTCAAAATCGGTAGATTCAATCATGATAACTTTGTCTGGTTTCTGAAAATTTAAAATTGCCATAGTTAACTGGTGTCTAAATTATTATTTCGAGTACAACTCGACGATTAATTGCTCTTTGATATTCTCAGGAATTTGAATTCTTTCTGGAGCACTCACAAAAGTTCCTGTCTTGGTATCATTGTTCCATGTTAACCACTCGTAAACGGCAGAGGAACTTGCAATACTATTCTCAATTACTACAAGTGATTTAGATTTCTCTCTTACTCCAACTACATCACCAGCTTTCAACTGATAAGAAGGAATATTCACAATCTCTCCGTTTACAGTAATATGTCTGTGTGAAACTAACTGACGCCCACCACTTCTAGAGTTGGATAATCCCATACGAAAAACAGTATTATCTAAACGTGATTCACATAATTGTAATAAAACTTCACCGGTAATACCTTTACTAGAGGAAGCTTTTTTAAATAAATTAGAAAATTGACGTTCTAAAATACCGTAAGTATATTTTGCTTTTTGCTTCTCTTGCAACTGCAAAGAATATTCTGAGCGCTTTGCTCTTTTCTTTGCTAATCCATGCTGTCCTGGTGGATAGTTACGCTTTTCAAAAGATTTGTCATCTCCAAAAATTGCTTCTCCAAACTTTCGAGCAATCTTCGTTTTTGGTCCATTATATCTTGCCATAATAAAAATTTAAAATTGGCAGTTATGAATTAAGGCTTAGTCCTTCGATAACTTGTATTGCCAATCTATTGTTAAAAATAAAATTATATTCTTCTTCTCTTTGGTGGTCTACATCCATTATGTGGTAAAGGAGTTACATCGATAATCTCAGATACTTCTATTCCAGCATTATGTAAAGTACGGATAGCAGATTCTCTACCATTACCAGGTCCTTTTACGTAAACTTTAACTTTACGTAAGCCTGCTTCATGTGCTACACCAGCACAATCTTCAGCAGCTGTCTGAGCTGCATATGGAGTATTCTTTTTTGATCCACGGAATCCCATCTTACCTGCAGATGACCATGAAATTACATCTCCTTTTTTATTTGTTAAAGAAATGATGATGTTGTTAAATGAAGCTGTAATGTGTGCTTCACCAACAGACTCAACAATAACTTTACGCTTTTTAGCGGTCTTTGTATTAGATTTAGCCATAACTTAATTATTTCTTTTTGTTCGCTACAGTTTTACGTTTACCCTTTCTTGTTCTAGAGTTGTTTTTGGTTCTTTGACCTCTTAAAGGTAATCCTGCTCTGTGACGGATTCCTCTAAAACATCCAATATCCATTAAACGCTTAATGTTTAATTGGATTTCTGAACGCAACTCCCCTTCAATTGTGAACGTACCTGCTTGCTCACGGATTGCTCCAATTTGAGCATCAGTCCAATCTTGAACTTTGATGTTCTCATCTACTCCAGCACTTGCTAAAATCTCTTTAGCTCTGGTTCTACCAATTCCAAAAATATAAGTCAAAGCGATAACACCACGCTTATTTTTTGGAATGTCAATACCTGAAATTCTTGCCATAACTAACCTTGTCTTTGTTTGAATCTAGGATTCTTTTTATTGATTACATATAATCTGCCTTTTCTACGCACAATCTTGCACTCGGCACTTCTCTTTTTAATTGATGCTCTTACTTTCATCGTAATGATATTTAGTATCTATAAGTAATTCGAGCCTTTGATAAATCATAAGGACTCATTTCTAACTTCACTTTGTCTCCAGGTAGTAATTTAATATAATGCATTCGCATTTTACCTGAAATGTGTGCGGTAACAATATGACCATTCTCTAACTCAACTCTAAACATTGCATTAGAGAGTGCTTCAGTAATTGTACCGTCTTGTTGTATGGATGCTTGCTTTGCCATATAATTAAATAGTCGATCTTCTTTTTGTTCCTGTTTTCATCAATCCGTCATAATGCCTATTTAGCAAATATGAATTGATTTGTTGTATGGTGTCAATAGCAACACCTACCATAATGATTAATGATGTACCACCATAAAACATTGCCCAGTTTTGTTGTACACCAAAGTGTACGATGATAGCTGGAAAAACAGCTAACAAAGCTAAGAAAATAGATCCAGGTAATGTGATTTTTGACAAAATACTATCCAACTTTTCAGCAGTTTCAACACCTGGCCTTATTCCTGGAATAAAACCTCCACTTTTCTTTAAGTCATCAGCCATCTTATTCGTTGGTATAGTAATCGCTGTGTAAAAATAGCTAAATACTATAATCAATACACAAAATAGAATATTATAACCCCAACTATTAAAATCGGATAAAGCATTAAAAACCGTCTGTAATGTACCTTCTGTATTTCTCGCAACCAAACCTGGTACAAACATAATCGCCTGTGCAAAAATAATAGGCATTACTCCAGCAGAGTTAAGTTTTAATGGAATATACTGTCTTGCTCCTTGAGCATCATCAACACTACCAACTACGGTGCGTCTAGCATATTGAACGGCGATTTTGCGAACAGCAGTCACCAATAATATACTAGCCAAAATGATCAACAACCAAACTATGATTTCTAACAGGATCATCATAAAACCACCTGAGCCTGCAGCATATTTTGAAGTAAACTCTTGCATGAATGCCGCTGGAAATCTAGCAATAATACCAATCATAATCAATAATGAAATTCCATTACCAATTCCTTTTTCAGTAATTCTTTCTCCTAACCACATGGCAAAAACTGTACCTGCAGTTAACAAAATCATTGAAGAGATCCAAAACATACCCCCTTGACCTAAAAGATAGGCTTCGGCCGGAATACCTAGCGTAGGCAAGCTTGTCAAATAAGCACCCCCTTGAACTATAGTTATCCCTATTGTTAACCAACGAGTGATTTGGTTGATCTTATTCCTTCCACTCTCTCCATCTTTCTGTAATTTTTGCAAATAAGGAACCGCAATTCCCATAAGCTGAACAACAATAGAGGCTGATATGTAAGGCATAATACCTAACGCCATGATAGAAGCTCTTGAAAAAGCACCTCCAGTAAACGCACTTAACAAACCTAAAAGACCGTCTGAAGTCTTATCGCCTAATTGAGTCAACTGTTGAGGATCTATTCCTGGCAATGTAACCTGAGCCATAAATCTATATACAGCCATCAAACCTAATGTCAAAAGGATTTTAGACTTTAATTCGTCAATAGACCAAATGTCTTTTATTGTTTGGATAAACTTCTTCATTCAATTTTATTATAAAGTTACAGCCTCACCTCCTGCTGCCTCAATAGCAGATTTTGCAGAACCAGTAAATTTGTGAACAGTTACACTTAGTTTGGCTTTAAGTTCTCCTCCTCCTAGAATTTTCACTAGGTCATTCTTATTTGCCAAACCATTTTCTATCAATACAGATAAGTTAACTGTATCAGTAACTTTACCATTTTCTACAAGTGATTGTAATTTATCTAGGTTGATACCAGTATACTCCTTACGGTTGATATTGGTAAATCCAAACTTAGGCACTCTTCTTTGTAGTGGCATCTGTCCTCCTTCAAATCCTATTTTTCTAGAATATCCTGAACGAGATTTTTGTCCGTTATGTCCTCTAGTAGCAGTACCTCCATGACCAGAACCTTCTCCTCTAGCTATACGCTTACTACTTTTAACAGAACCCTTAGCAGGTTTTAAATTGTTTAAACTCATCTTTTTATAACTTATTTAACTTCTTCAAAAGAAATTAAGTGTTTAATTTTATTTACCATCCCTATGATTGAAGGTGAAGCATCATGCTCAACAACCTTACCAATTCTAGTCAAACCTAACGCTTCTAAAGTTCTTTTCTGAACTTGCGTACGATTTATTTGGCTCTTAACTTGTGTAATTTTAATTTTTCCCATGGTGTTGAATATTAACCGTTAAATACTTTATCCAAAGAAATCCCTCTTTCCGCTGCCACAGCTTGTGGGCTTCTCAACTGTAACAAAGCATCGAATGTTGCTTTAACTACATTGTGAGGGTTTGAAGATCCTTGAGATTTAGATAATACATCGTGTACACCAACAGATTCTAACACCGCACGCACAGCACCACCAGCAATAACTCCGGTACCATGTGAAGCTGGCAATAACAATACCTTAGATCCACCAAATTTTCCTTTTTGTTCATGAGGCAATGTTGCGCTCATCAATGGAATGCGAACTAAACTTTTCTTCGCTTCTTCCACAGCCTTAGCAATTGCAGATGCAACATCTAAAGATTTACCAGATCCATAACCTACTACACCTTCTCCGTTTCCTACTACCACGATAGCAGAAAATCCAAAAGTACGTCCACCTTTAGTAACTTTAGTTACACGGTTTACAGCTACTAAGCGATCTACTAAATCTAATCCGCTTGGCTTAACTCTTTCTACGTTTTTATATCCTTGCATAATATAATATTCTTAAAATTTTAAACCAGCTCCTCTAGCTGCTTCAGCTAATGCTTTAACTCTACCATGGTATAAATAACCATTTCTGTCGAAGGCAACAATTTCTACTCCTGCAGCTACAGCTTTTTCAGCAATAGACTTACCTACTGAACTTGCAACTTCAATTTTAGAACCTTTTACTTCGATTTCCTTATCTCTTGACGACACAGATACTAATGTAACACCTGCATTGTCATCAACCAATTGAGCATAAATTTCTTTGTTACTTCTGAACACAGACAATCTAGGTTTAGATGCTGTACCCACAGAAATTTTTCTAATTCTACGCTTAATTCTTTGTCTTCTTTCAAGCTTTGATAATGCCATAATACTATAAATTATGCAGATTTACCTGCTTTTCTTCTTAATTCTTCCCCTACAAACTTAATCCCTTTTCCTTTGTATGGCTCTGGCGCACGGAAAGAACGAATCTTTGCTGCTACTTGACCAACCAACTGCTTGTCGAAAGAAGTAAGTTTAACGATTGGGTTTTTTCCTTTATCTGATACAGTCTCCACCTTAACTTCTGGAGCAATATCTAAGATGATATTGTGTGAAAATCCAACAGCTAAATCTAAAACATTTCCTTGATTAGAAGCTCTATACCCTACACCTACCAACTCTAATTCTTTGGTCCATCCCTTAGATACACCTTCAATCATATTGTTGATCAACGATCGATACAAACCATGCTTCGCTTTGTGTGATTTTGACTCTGAAGGTCGCTCTAAAACAATAACACCTTCTTCTTCTTTGATAACGATACCATCAGTTATCTCTTGAGTTAGTTCTCCTAACTTCCCTTTTACAGCAACTGTGTCTCCGTTAATAGTAACAGTAACACCAGCTGGAATTGCGATTGGGCTTTTTCCTATTCTTGACATACTATCCTATTTTTAATATACGTGACAAATTACTTCTCCACCAACTTTTTCTCGTTTGGCTTGCTTAGAGGTCATTACTCCTTTTGAAGTAGACACTATGGCAATACCTAAACCATTCAAAACTCTTGGTAAATCTTCTACACCAACATACTTACGTAAACCTGGAGTTGAAATTCTTTCAATCTTCTTAATTACTGACTCATTGGTGACAGGATTGTACTTCAAAGCAATCTTGACAGTACCTTGGGCAGTACCTTGTTCAAATTTGTAGCTTAAAATAAAACCTTGGTCAAATAAAATCTCAGTAATTGCTTTTTTGACCTTTGATGCAGGGATCTCCACTACTCTGTGGCCTGCTAGATAAGCATTTCTTATCCTTGTGAGATAATCAGCTATTGGATCTGTATACATATAAATTTAGTTTGTGATTCCGGTTTTTCATCCCTCAACAGGACAAAACCTAAAATCAATTAAAATAACCTCTTTTATGAAAGAGTTTGCAAATGTAGTTTTTTTATATTTATTTAAAAAATATTTTTAAAAGTTTGTTTTGTGTTTTTCAACTTGAGATATGACTTAATAGGAATTAGCAACTTAATAAAACCCATCTACATTATGACTCAAAAAAACCTATTGAATAAAAATCCAATAGGTTTATATGTTATCACTTTAATGTACCGGTCTAAAGATACAAAAGTTGTCATTTCTGATGTACGTAAATTGTTTTGGTTACCAGCTAGCTTTTGTAACTCCTGGAATCAAACCTTGATTTGCCATTTCACGGAAAGTAACACGTGAAATTCCAAATTGACGCATATAACCTTTTGGTCTACCTGTCAATTTACAACGGTTATGTCCACGAACAGGGGATGCATTCTTAGGTAACTTCTGTAAACCTTCGTAATCTCCAGCTTCTTTTAAAGCTTTACGTTTCTCAGCATACTTAGCAACTGTTTGAGCTCTTTTTCTCTCACGAGCTTTCATTGATTCTTTTGCCATGATTAGTTCTTTTTAAAGGGTAAACCTAGTTCTGTTAATAATGATTTAGCTTCTTTATCAGTTGCTGCAGAGGTAACAAATGTAATATCCATACCTCCAATTTTTTTCACTTGGTCAATATTGATTTCAGGAAAAATGATTTGCTCAGTAATTCCTAAGTTGTAATTTCCTCTACCATCAAAACCAGTAGCTTTGATTCCATTGAAATCTCTAACACGTGGTAGTGAAGCTGTAACCAAACGATCTAAAAATTCATACATTTTAGTACCACGTAACGTTACTCTCGCCCCAATTGGCATACCCTTACGTAATTTAAATGTAGCAATATCTTTTTTAGATAAAGTTGAAACCGCTTTTTGTCCTGAAATTGTAGTTAACTCTTCTACAGCATAATCAACTAATTTCTTGTCTGCAATAGCAGCACCTACTCCTTTAGAAATAACAATTTTCTCTAGTTTAGGTACTTGCATAATATTGCTATATCCGTACTCTTCAGTTAAGGCTGCCTTAATTCTGTCTGTGTACTCTTGCTTAAGTCTTGGAATATAACTCATATTAAATAGCTTTTTGTGATTTTTTAGAAATACGTACTTTTTTACCGTCTTCTATCTTATATCCTATCTTGGTGATGTTTCCATCCTCCAAAATAGCTAAGTTAGAAATAGGCAAAGCAGCTTCTTTCTTTACAATTCCACCTTGTGGGCTTTGAGCGCTTGGCTTCGTGTGCTTAGAAACTAAGTTAACACCCTCAACAATTGCTTTGTTTTTGTCAGTAATCACTGATAAAACTTTCCCTTCTTTTCCTTTTTGATCTCCAGCAATAACTCTTACTGTATCTCCTGATTTAATTTTAATCTTTGCCATTGTTTTACAAATATTAAAGCACCTCAGGTGCTAATGATACAATTTTCATGAATTGCTTATCACGAAGTTCTCTTGCTACTGGTCCAAATACACGGGTACCAGACATTTCTCCAGTCGCATTTAACAATACACATGCATTGTCATCAAAACGAATGTAAGAACCATCTTTTCTTCTTACTTCTTTTGAAGTACGAACAACTACGGCTTTGAATACTTGACCTTTTTTAGCGCTACCATTTGGAGTTGATGACTTTACAGTAACAACAATTTTGTCTCCAATTGAAGCATAACGCTTTCCTGTTCCTCCTAAAACACGGATCACTAAGACCTCTTTAGCTCCAGTGTTATCTGCTACGTTTAATCTTGATTCTGTCTGTAACATACTATTTCGCTCTTTCTAGGATTTCTACTAATCTCCAACGTTTAGATTTACTTAAAGGACGTGTTTCCATGATTCTTACAGTATCTCCAATGTTGCAGTCGTTCTGCTCATCGTGTGCAACGTATTTTTTCGTATTTAATACGAATTTACCATACATTGGGTGTTTCACTTTTTTTACCTCAGCAACAACTATAGACTTGTCCATTTTGTTACTAGATACAACACCAATTCTTTCTTTTCTAAGATTTCTATTTTCCATCTTTTAAAAATACTTATTGTCTGTTAGTTAACTCAGTAGCTACTCTTGCTACAGTTTTTCTAAGCGCTCTCAACTCTAAAGGATTCTCTAATGGAGAAATAGCATGAGCCATCTTAAGATCAGTGTAATTCTTTTTAAGAGTATCTAATTTCTCTTGCAAGTCTACAACTGACAATTCTTTAATTTCTGATTGTTTCATTTCTCTTAGATATTAAGCGTTATCATAATCTCTCGCAACAACGAACTTAGTTTTCACTGGCATTTTTTGAGCTGCTAAGCGTAAAGCTTCTTTAGCAACATCGAAAGGAACTCCTCCGATTTCAAATAATATTCTACCAGGTTTAACTACGGCTACGAAATACTCAGGAGCACCTTTACCTTTACCCATACGAACCTCTAAAGGTTTCTTTGTAATAGGCTTATCTGGAAAGATTTTGATCCACAACTGTCCTTCTCTTTTCATATGACGAGTCGCAGCAATACGACCTGCTTCTATTTGTCTAGAGGTAATTAAGGCTTGTTCTAAGGATTTGATCCCGAACATACCAAAAGCTAACTGATTCCCTCTTTGAGAATCACCGCTCATATTACCTTTACCTTTCTGTACCTTACGGTACTTTACTCTTTTAGGCTGTAACATTTCTAAATTCTAATTTTTGTGAAAAATTATTTTCTTCTACGAGGTCCTTTTTTGGCTCCTGCGTTAGCTCCACCTTTTCCTCCTGACTTTTTAGACAGGCCTACTAATGGAGATAATTCGCGCTTACCGTAAACCTCACCTTTCATAATCCATACTTTAACTCCGATTCTTCCGTAAGTTGTATGGGCTTCTACCAAAGCATAATCAATATCAGCTCTAAAAGTAGATAGAGGAATTCTACCTTCTTTGTAGTGCTCTGAACGTGCCATTTCAGCACCATTCAAACGTCCTGAAATCTGGATTTTAATCCCTTCAGCATTCATACGAATAGTAGCAGCAATAGCCATCTTGATTGCACGTCTGTATGAGATTCTATTCTCAATTTGACGAGCAACACTTGCAGCAACTAAATTAGCATCTAATTCTGGGCGTTTGATTTCAAATATATTGATTTGTACTTCATTTCCAGTTAACTTCTTCAACTCCTCTTTCAACTTGTCTACCTCTTGTCCACCTTTCCCGATAATGATACCTGGTCTAGCTGTAGTGATAGTAACGGTTACAAGTTTTAGAGTACGTTCAATGATGATTCTAGAAACACTCGCTTTGTATAATCTTGCATTTAAGTACTTTCTTATTTTATTATCTTCAGCAATTTTATCTCCGTAGTCATTACCTCCGTACCAGTTTGAGTCCCATCCTCTGATGATTCCTAAACGATTTCCTATTGGATTAGTCTTTTGTCCCATGTCTACTTTTGATTATTTGCTTTCAATATTTTTACTTCCCAACACAATAGTCACGTGATTAGAACGCTTACGAATTCTATGTGCACGACCTTGTGGAGCTGGCCTCAATCTCTTTAACATCGCTGCAGAATCTACAGTGATTGTTTTCACGTATAAATTAGCTTCTTCTAAATTAGCCTCTTCGTTTTTAGCTTGCCAGTTTGCAATCGCAGACAACAATAACTTCTCAACGTTAATAGATGCTTCTTTTGAACTAAATTTTAAGATTTGTAAAGCTTTTTCAACCTCTACTCCTCTTACCAGATCAGCCACCAATCTCATTTTCCTTGGTGATGTAGGACAACCAGTCAATTTAGCGAAAGCAACATCTTTCTTTGCTTCCTTGATCTGTTTTGCCATGTTATGTTTACGAACTCCCATATCCTACTATTTTTTTCCTTTATTTTTCTTGTCTGCACCGTGACCTCTAAAGGTACGTGTTGGTGAAAACTCTCCTAATTTATGACCTACCATGTTTTCAGTAACATATACTGGTACAAATGTTCTTCCGTTGTGAACTCCTATAGTTTGACCAACGAAATCTGGAGTAATCATAGAAGCTCTTGACCAAGTCTTGATTACTTCTTTACTTCCTGCCTCTGCATTTGCAACAACTCTTTTCTCAAGTTTATGAAATATGAAAGGTCCTTTTTTTAATGAACGTGCCATGTCTTACTTATTTTTTTCTACGTTCTAAAATATACTTATTACTCGCTTTTGTCTTCGATCTCGTTTTGTATCCTTTTGCAGGAATACCATTTCTTGATCTTGGGTGACCTCCTGAAGAACGTCCTTCACCACCTCCCATAGGGTGATCAACAGGGTTCATTCTAACAGCATTTGTTCTAGGTCTTCTACCCAACCATCTAGATCTACCAGCTTTACCAGAAACTAATAATTGGTGATCTGAGTTAGACACAACTCCAATAGTTGCAATACAAGTCAATAAGATTAGTCTTGTCTCTCCTGATGGTAATTTAACAGTAGCATACTTTCCTTCCTTTGCCATTAACTGAGCAAAAGATCCCGCTGAACGAGCCATAACAGCTCCTTGTCCTGGACGTAATTCAATACAACAAATAGTTGTACCTAGAGGAATATTTGCCAAAGGCATTGCATTACCTACATCTGGAGTAACAGCTTCTTGACCGCTTACGATAGTTTGTCCAACCTGTAAACCAGCCTGAGCAATTACATATCTCTTCTCTCCATCTGCATATTCTACTAATGCAATAAATGCAGTACGATTTGGATCGTACTCAATTGTTTTCACAGTAGCTTCAACACCGAATTTATCTCTATTAAAATCGATAATACGGTATCTTTTCTTATGACCTCCACCGATATAGCGCATTGTCATTCTACCACTGTTGTTTCGACCTCCAGATCTTTTATTCGGCGTCAATAAAGACTTTTCCGGCTTATCAGTAGTAATGGCGTCGAACCCATTGACTACTCTAAAACGCTGACCTGGTGTGATTGGTTTTAATTTTCTAACTGACATGTTAAAATTTAAAATTGTTTATATTAATTAAATATTGCTATAAAAGTCAATATTCTCTCCTTCAGCCACCTCTACGATAGCTTTTTTATATGCAGATACTTTTGACTCAACAACACCTTTTTTGGTGAACTTTGTTGAACGCTGTACTGGATATATCATTGTTCTTACTTTCTCAACTGAAACTCCATAAGTCGCTTCTACAGCTTCTTTGATTTCAATCTTGTTAGCCTTTAACTTCACAACGAAAGCATAACGGTTCAACAACTCGCTATCTTTGGTCGCTTTTTCTGTAATAATAGGTTTTATTAAAATACTCATATCTGCTCCCTATTTACTTAAATTAGCTTCAATATCTGCAATTGCTCCCTCTAACAAAACTACCTTACCTGCATTCAATAGCTTGTAAGTGTTTAGTTCTGAGTTAGTTACAACTTCAGATCCCTTTAAATTTCGTGATGACAAATATACATTATTATTTGACCCACCCAAGACAAATAGAGATTTTCTATTGTCTAACTCTAAAGCTTTCAACACATTAATAAAATTCTTAGTGTTTGGAGCTTCGAAAGTAAAATCTTCTACAACAATAATATTCGACTCTTTTGCTTGTAAACTTAAAGCAGATTTTCTAGCCAATCTCTTTAAATTTTTATTCAATTTGAAAGAATAATCTTTTGGTCTTGGTCCAAATATTCTACCTCCACCTCTAAAAACCGGAGACTTAATAGATCCTGCACGTGCAGTACCTGTCCCTTTTTGCTTTTTTATCTTTCTAGTAGACCCTGCAATCTCAGCTCTTTCTTTTGCTTTGTGAGTACCTTGCCTTCTATTTGCCAAGTGCTGCTTTACATCTAAGTAAACTGCGTGATCATTTGGCTCTATAGCGAATACTGCATCAGATAACTCTACCTGACGCCCTGTATCTTTTCCTGTGTAATCTAAAACTGATACTTTCATTATTTCTCGATAGTTAAATAAGAGTTCTTAGCACCAGGAACACATCCTTTGACTACGATCAAGTTCTTGTCAGTAACAACTTTCAAAACTCTTAAGTTTGCAACTTTAACTGTATCTCCACCCATTCTTCCAGCCATACGCATTCCTTTGAATACACGTGCAGGATAAGATGCAGCACCAATAGATCCTGGAGCTCTTAAACGGTTGTGTTGACCGTGAGTAGCTTGTCCTACTCCAGCAAACCCATGACGTTTTACAACCCCTTGGAATCCTTTACCTTTTGAAATCCCTGATACATCAACAAATTCTCCTTCAGTAAAAAGATCTACACCTACTGTATCTCCTAAATTTAACTCTTCCTCATCAAAACTAAACTCAACAACTTTTCTTTTAGAAGTAGTCCCAGCTTTTGCAAAGTGTCCCTGCAAAGCTTTGGTCGTATTCTTGTCAGATTTGTCATCGAAACCTAATTGGATAGCAGCATAACCATCTACTTCCTCAGTTCTGACTTGGGTAACTACACACGGACCAGCTTGAATTACAGTACAAGGAATATTCTTCCCGTTCTCATCAAATATGCTAGTCATTCCGATTTTTTTTCCTATTAACCCAGACATTATTTAAAATTAATTATTAATTATACTTTTATTCCCGTCTCAGAATGCAATCCAATGTTGAGCTTGTTTCAATGCAAAAACTTATGGACTTACCTAGTAAACCCTACATTTGAGCACAAAATTACAGGCACTCAACACCTGTATACACCCTAAAAAAGGACTGCAAAGATAGTAATTATTATTTAATTTGCTAATTCTCAGTGTAAAGATTTTGAGGTTTCTTGAACCTTTATGGGGATCCATTTGCTCTTCACCAATCATTCATACTTAAATTTAAATATTGTCCCATCATAACATTTAATTGGCTTTCTCGAGACTCTCTTTAATCCAGTAGATTCTTTGATCAAAATACTTAAAAACCCCTAAGAATCGGCAGACCTCTATTTCAGAGGTCATCTGTGAGCCTAAAACATAACCATTTTAATGAATATTTCATTACGCTATAGATGACAGATACAGTTACTAGCAAACCTATTAATATTTTAAACATGTCATACTCAGCAAATAAGAGGTTTTATTGAGTTTGGTTGAGAAAAATACAGAGGGAACAAATGATTCTTCTACCTAAGTTTTAAAAAACCACTGAAAGGAGAACAAGAAAGTATACAACAAGACAATGGAACAAGTCAACCCAAAGGAGGCAATAGACTACACACGATGATTTCTTTATTTAAAAACCGTCTTTTTATGCATCCTGCTATATCGTATTTGATAGCATTATGGATTTAGACAAAAAAAAGAGCAGATTCAAATGAATCTGCTCTTTTTTTCTTCGGTACGACAATTAGATTATCACACTTTAATTTCTACTTCTACTCCAGAAGGCAACTCTAATTTCATCAAGGCATCAATTGTCTTAGATGAAGAACTATAGATGTCTAACAATCTCTTGTAAGAAGACAACTGGAATTGCTCTCTAGATTTTTTGTTTACGTGTGGTGAACGTAATACTGTAAAAATCTTTTTATTGGTTGGTAAAGGAATAGGACCGTTTACAACAGCTCCAGTAGACTTTACCGTCTTTACAATCTTCTCAGCAGATTTATCTACTAAGTTATAATCGTAAGATTTTAATTTTATTCTGATTTTTTGACTCATTTTCTAATGTTTTAAATTAAGCTTTAGTAGCTGCTATGACTTCTTCTGATACGTTAGAAGGTGTTTGTGCGTAGTGTGAAAACTCCATTGTAGAAGTTGCTCTACCCGATGATAACGTACGTAAAGTAGTCACATAACCAAACATCTCTGATAACGGCACATCAGCTTTAACAACCTTAGCTCCTCCTCTATCACTCATATCGTTAACTTGACCTCTACGTCTGTTTAAGTCACCTACAATATCTCCCATGTTCTCTTCTGGCGTAATCACATCCATCTTCATCACTGGTTCTAGTATAATAGCTCCTGCTGCTTTCGCACAAGACTTATATCCTAATTTTGCAGCTAATTCGAAAGATAAAGCATCAGAATCAACAGGGTGGAAAGATCCATCCTTTAAAACAATCTTCAATGAATCCATGACAAATCCAGCTAGAGGTCCATTTTGCATAGACTCTTTGAATCCTTTTTCTACCGCTGGTATAAATTCCTTAGGTATACGTCCACCTTTGATCTCATCGACAAACTGTAATCCAGTTCCTTCAAAATCTTCATCAACAGGCCCCATTGTGAATACAATGTCACCAAACTTACCACGACCTCCAGATTGCTTTTTATAAGTTTCTCTGTGTTCAGTAGTTTTTGTTACAGCTTCTTTGTATTCTACTTGTGGTTGTCCCTGATTAACTTCAACTTTGAACTCACGTTTCATACGGTCAACTAAAACCTCTAAGTGTAATTCCCCCATTCCAGAAATCACTGTTTGACCAGAGGCCTCATCAGTTTTAACTGTAAATGTTGGGTCTTCTTCAGCTAATTTACCTAAAGCCAATCCCATTTTATCAACATCTGCCTTTGTCTTTGGCTCAATAGATATACCAATTACAGGTGCAGGAAAGTCCATGCTCTCTAATACAATAGGTCCATCTAAAGAAGACATTGTATCACCAGTTTTGATGTCTTTAAATCCAACAGCAGCACCAATATCTCCAGCCTCAATATGATCAATAGAGTTTTGTTTATTTGCGTGCATTTGGTAGATACGTGAAATACGTTCTTTTTTACCTGAACGATTGTTTAAGATGTAAGATCCTGCATCCAAACGCCCTGAATAAGCACGGAAAAATGCCAAACGTCCTACGAAAGGATCTGTAGCAATTTTAAACGCCAAAGCAGAAAATTTATCATTTACATCAGGACTTCTTGTCTCTTCTTGTTCTGTATCTGGGTTTGTCCCAACTATCTCTGGTCTGTCCATCGGTGATGGCAAATAACGACATACAGCATCTAACAAAAATTGAACACCTTTGTTTTTAAACGATGAACCGCATATCATTGGAATGATTGCCATATCCATAACAGCAGCTCTTAATGCAGCGTGCACCTCTTCTTCAGAGATAGAGTTTTCATCTTCCATGAATTTCTCTAACAACTCTTCATCATAAGAAGCCACCTCTTCGATCAATCTAGCACGAGCCTCTGCAGCCTCATCAACTAAATCTTCAGGAATATCAATCACATCAAAGGTTGCTCCTTGGGTGTTGTCATGCCATACAATAGCTCTGTTTTTTACTAAGTCTACAACCCCTCTAAAATCATTTTCTTCACCAATAGGCAAAACAATTTCAACTGCATTAGACCCTAACATTTCTTTTACTTGCTTACATACGTTAGCAAAGTTAGATCCTTGTCGGTCCATTTTGTTTACAAATCCAATACGAGGTACTTTGTAGTTGTCTGCTAATCTCCAGTTGGTTTCTGATTGAGGCTCAACACCATCAACAGCACTAAATAAGAATACCAAACCATCTAACACACGCAAAGAACGGTTCACCTCAACAGTAAAATCAACGTGCCCTGGAGTATCAATAATATTAAAATGGTAACCTTTCGCATCTGAAGTAGGCTGACCATTTTCTACAGGAAACTGCCAAGTACAAGTAGTAGCAGCAGAAGTAATCGTTATACCTCTCTCCTGCTCTTGTTCCATCCAGTCCATAGTCGCTGCACCATCGTGTACTTCTCCAATCTTGTGAGAAACTCCAGTGTAGTATAATATACGCTCTGTCGTAGTGGTTTTACCCGCATCAATGTGCGCTGCAATACCAATATTTCTTGTAAGTTTTAAATCTCTAGCCATTTCTATTAAAATCTAAAATGTGAAAATGCTTTGTTAGCTTCTGCCATCTTGTGAACATCCACTCTCTTTTTAACAGCAGCTCCTTCTTCTTTTGCAGCAGCCAATACTTCTGCAGCTAATTTCTGAGCCATAGTCTTTTCATTTCTCTTTCTAGAGTAAGAAATCAACCATTTCATTGCCATAGAAACCTTTCGGTCTGGTCTAATTGGCATTGGAATTTGAAAAGTAGCACCCCCAACACGACGGCTACGTACTTCTACTTGAGGCATTACGTTAGACAATGCATCTTTCCATATTTCTAATGAAGATTTCTCTTCCTCTTCTCCTTTTTTATTTTCTACAATCTCTAATGCATCGTAAAAAATTTTGAACGCTGTAGATTTCTTACCATCCCACATTAAGTTGTTCACAAAACGTGTCACCAATTGGTCGTTAAACTTTGGATCTGGTAAAAGAATTCTCTTTTTTGCTCTCCTTTTTCTCATGTTTTCTTAAGAATTTAAAAGATTAATAGATTATTTTTTTGGACGCTTAGTTCCATACTTAGATCTACGTTGAGTTCTTCCCTCAACACCAGCAGTATCTAAAGCTCCACGTACTACGTGATACTTTACCCCTGGTAAATCTTTTACTCTTCCTCCCCTTACTAATACTATCGAGTGCTCTTGTAGGTTATGTCCTTCTCCTGGGATGTAAGCGTTTATCTCATTACCGTTAGTCAATCTAACACGGGCTACTTTACGCATTGCCGAGTTAGGTTTCTTAGGTGTTGTAGTATAAACACGCGTACATACTCCACGACGTTGTGGACATGCCTTCAAAGCAGCCGATTTACTCTTCTTAGTAACTTGGGCTCTTCCTTTTCTAACTAATTGTTGAATAGTTGGCATAAATTAATATATATATCGTTTTAATATTTTCCCTTTGAAAATTATCTCCAAAGGCTTGCAAAACTACAAATATTTTCTAATTAATCAAATACCAATGAGTTAATTTTATTTTTTGGGTTTTTTTGAGTTGATAAAGTGTCTTTAAAAACTATTTTAACGTAATTAAAGCTTCTCCAAAAAAAAATTAAAAGATCTGTCGCCCTAACATCAAATTAATCTTTTTCACTAGGAATGTTCTAACTGGTATCAAAGTAAAAGATTTCTTTTGAGAATACTTTTTTCTGCAAAAACAAACTTCACAACCCAAATAACTATAACAAATCATCTTCTGAATCCTTAACACTACTTTTTCCTATTTACTATAAACATCTTTTTTTATAAATTTTATACTCCAAATGATGTGGTTATTAGAAGTATTTTTGAATGGACAAACCTGCCGACAAGACATCTCCATTTTTATTGAAATTTGCATTTGAGTTCAGACCTATACCCATAAGTTTATTGATTTTAAATAGCAGCTTGGCTCGCAAAGGGATTCCATAACTTTTTTTGATAGGGTTTTCATACTTCAATCTAGGTTTAGGTCTAGATACGCTACTACTAAAAATCGAGAGATTAAATCCAAAACCTCCGCCTTTATTTTCTTCTGGGTCTGGATAACCAAACCTATAATTATGTGTAACTTTAGAAATTCCTGTATGTGCTTCCAAACTGAACTTACCTCCTAACTCAAACACCCTTCCATAAGTCAAATCAAAAGAAGAAAAAGTATATTCCGAATCTTGAACATCAGAACTCCCATCGCTCTGGCTTAGGTAAAGTGAAATGATGTTTTTATCCAATGTAAAAGAAATTCCCAGATTTTTTTGCACCAATACGATAGAGGTTTCTATTGGATAATATGTATCTGTAATCCCAATAACGTAGCTAACCGAATAAAGTCTAAATCTTCTTTTTGAATATAAATTCCTTATTGCATGTTGTTCAACCTTGTACTTGACTGACAATTCATCTCTCCTTTTTTTATTTCGCTTAGAGGCCTTAAACAACGGAATTGAAATTGCGGCACCCGTAGCGGCTGCAACTCCAAAAACAAACAAACCATCACCTTCACTAAAAAATCTTAATTCTCCATCTCTCAGTGGAATTCTACTAGACACCTCAATAAACCAACCCAACCCTGCTAAGGAACCAAAAGCATAAGCAAAAGCCCTCCCTGTTCTTTTTTCTATTTCATAACGAGTATTGTATTTTAAAAGTGAATGTAACTCCTTTTCGCTTATTCCTTTTTCTAAAACCAAACGATCAACAGCTTTTTGAAAACTAGAAACTTGATGTCCTCTGTTTTCTATTTCTTTTTGAGAAAAACAGATGCTGCTAATTAAGACTATAATAGTGGTGAAATGGTGTTTGTAATTCATCGTTACATTTTTTTAGTACCTTTTTATTTAATGCTTGATAACTATATTTACTGTTTTTTCTAAACCATTTTTAGTAAGTTTTAAAATATACATTCCCGTAGGTAAAAAAGATACGTCAACTTGACGGTCAATAAAAACAAATTGCTGATAAACTATTTGCCCATCAAAATTGTAAATTTCTATTTTCTGAAGGTTGTAAATGTTTTGTAAAGTAAATATCCCTTGATTAGGATTTGGATAAAACAACCCTGATGTTGTCTCTACATCTTCCCCAAGTGACAAATCCTTTTTAAAATTTGAAATCAAAACAGTTTCCTCATCCTCAGAAAATGTTAATAACTCTTGTTTAGGATGATCAGCAACCGATACAAAAGTATCCTCACTATCCTCATTTATTTCTGCTTTAAAATTAGCTCCAATCTCTGCTTTGAAACCTTTATTAAAAACAATTTTGTTTTTAGCCACTAAATGTACAGTTGCATTAGGTTCTACATTCACATCATTGTCTTTTCCTGCTACAAGAATATTCCCAAACAGATAACGACTCTGAGTATTACTTTTAAAAGTGCGGTTATAAATAAACTTAAATTGTTTTCCATCTATAGGATTTTCATCCAATTCAGCCAGCAACCAATTTACATTGGCTTTGCTTAACATAATATGACTTTCGTTGTTATTGGGTGTAATGTAATTGTCAAAAGGAGTTAAATTCCCCTCATCTTCCCAAATATCTTTTACCAAACTTTCTCCCCAATTGCGCTTTGGATTGTTTAAAGCAAGAGCAGAAACCGAAGGGATAAAACTATGTGTATGTTTATTGGTCGCAACACTGTAATTGTTTACTTTTGTACCAAAAAAAGATGTATTAACAATGTGAAACCACTGTCTTTCTTCTGCAGAGTCTTTGGTTTCATTAGCCAACACGTCAAAAGTATCATTATATCCTCCTGCCCACGTATCGGGATTCCCTCGATGACTCTCGTTACGCCCCTTAGTTGTTTTAGTACCAATAAATGCTTTATAAAATTTTGAGATTTGAGCAGTATTTCCTTGACTGGGCAAGTTTCGAACACCAAGGGTAGCCACGTGAACATCTGTACAAACTAGTCCCAGTATAACACACATCCTGTTATACCCTCTTATATAAAGGGTTTCTTCTCCGTCATAATTTATTGATTGACCTGTAATATCTCCATTGACAATTGCCAAACTTCTTTCTACTTGTTGCGGAAAACCTTTGCTTCCTGGCAATCCGTTGTTATATAGATTTTTGTAAAATTGTTGGTAAAACGAACTTCCAGATTCTCCCCAACCCTCAAAACCTTGTTCATTAACCTTTCCGTTCATATAGCTATAATTTAAATGATGATAGGTAGATCCGCTCTTGTGCTGGTTGATTAAAAACTGCTGTGCTGTGATAGATTTTAATTGATTGTTATAAGAATCCGAAGCTCCTGGAGAATCATTTTTTGCTAAATATACCGCTGCTTGAATACCTATAGGGATATTGGCGCCCAAATGTGGGGCATCCATACTGACCCAAATTTTGGTATTGTGATTCCATATCTCATTTCCTGTTTCTGCTTGTTTTTTCTCCATATAGGCTAAAGCGTAGCGAGAAATAACACCTCCCATACTTGGTCCCATAACCACTAGTTTCTCAGTACTACCATTGGTTTGTAATTTTTCATTGGTTTCTTGAATAAAACTCACCAAACCCAAAGCATTGCGTTCTACATAGTCTGCTCCTCCTTTGGTATGAGGTTCCAATTCATAACAAGGAAACAGATCAATACAAAAAGGAGATAAATTACCAAAAATAGTCTTAATTACCTTTGGTCTTCCTTCAGCTAAACCTTTTCTGTGTGTAGGAAAATTACAAATAATTACATCATAACCTTTGGCTTGTAATGTCTTTACCAAATTGTCTTCTTTTCCTTGACTATTTTTATAATTCATTTTTTCATAAATTGGAGTATCTTTATCTGGGTCTAAACCAAACGATATGTAATCATCCCTATGAATTCTCCTATCGTCTTCAGGGTCAAACCCGTCTAAAATAAAAATAGGTTTGTGCAATTTTTGAGTCAGGTTATCGTCTGCAAAAAAAATACGGTACTCTATTTCTGCATAGTCTGGGCTGGTTTCTTCATAGCCCTGAAAAGGGTATTGAGACTGATGCCAGCCGTCTCGTGTACGAGTACTAACAATTTTTGCACTTGAAGCAAAAGCATCATTTTTTAAAACGTCTAACTGACTTTTAAAACTCACTTGAGTGCTATCGGTATAAGTTACGGTGTAGTGTTGAAAGACCTCTCCACTAGGAAGGTCTGAAACAGAAAATGTTTCTTGACTAAAATCCCCATCTTCATAAATAGTTTGGGTAGATCCATTCCCAAAATCTACTTCAATGTGAGCGATCTCTTTGCCTACATTGTAAAACAAATGGGGAGCAAATCTAAAAGTAATGACATTTCCTTTCACTCTTTTTTTTAAAGGACTGATTACGGTGGTATGATAATCGATAAACTGCTCTTGTCCCTCCACAGGCACCAACGATTCGTCAACATACACAAAACCATTGTTAGGGTCTTCGTTGTCTTCTATATTATAATTAACCGTTTGGTAAGAAGCGTTTAATATTCCGACAAAAACTTCATCATAGTGATCCCTAAGTTCCAAAACCTTACTTCGCAATGCCTCATGGTTTTCAAACTGATTTTTATTAGAAGCTAGATACAAATCTGTGAGGGCTTGCTCAAAATAATCATGATTGGTTATAAACTCTTCGCGATAAAAGTTTCTCAAATCTGCAAAATCTACACTTCTGTCCAAAATTATTTTTTGTGCCAGTGCCGTTCTTAAAGTTGCTTGTTGTGGTGGTGCTACGGAGAAAAAAACGCCACTAGAGGTTGTCGTTTTTTGAACTTCTTGTGCCGTCCCACTATTGAGCAAATCGTCTAAAGTAACCCCCTCCAAAGGAGGCAATTGTGCTTTTGCAGAAAAAAAAGAAAGCAAAAGCAAAAAGGTTATGTTTATTTTTCTATCCATCCTATTCTTTTTTTATGGTTTCTATTCATATTGTGTTTTTACCGTATTTTGGTTGATATCAAAGCGACCCTCAGTAACTCTAATTGTCCTACCGTCCTCACGCTTTAGTTCAGCAGAAAACGTTCCCGAATAAATACGATTTTCATGATCCACACGAGTCAGAGTAATACTTCCTGAGTTTTCTTGAGAATAATAATAGCCACGTAAATATATGACACTCATAAAACTATAATTGGGATAGAAACTACTAAATCCTTCTGCAACATTTATACTGTACGATTTCTCTTCAACACTTAGCTCATCATAGATGTATATGTATATATATCCAATACCAAATGACCGACCCTCTATCCTGATATTATTAACTACCCCTTCTTCTGAATAACTTTTAGTTAAAGTTAAAGGGTATATCATTCCAGCAGGAAATCCTCTACCTACTTGTGGTTCTTTACTAGACACAAACGCCTTTCCATTAACCAAGCAACCAAAGGTATTAGCCCCTGTTTGTGTGGCAGGGGGCAGGTTTTCAATCTCTTCTTTTGTACAAGCACAGGCAAAAAGTAAGCAGGCCA
>Ga0209653_1000581_pt1 | contig 31874 bp, 24 predicted proteins | sample SaaInl6LU_22_DNA_FD_184644 | JGI IMG/M metagenome (GOLD analysis project Ga0209653, IMG submission 184644) | Marine microbial communities from expanding oxygen minimum zones in the Saanich Inlet - ESP_116LU_22_DNA (SPAdes) (version 2) | ecosystem: Environmental > Aquatic > Marine > Intertidal...
ATTGGAGCTTCTTCTGATAGGAACTCGAAATAATCACATTCAGTTAATAATTTACCTAATATTCTTTGTGCTATCTCTCTTTTAGTTACGTTAGTCTGTACATTCTTGCTGTCGGTTACTAAAGGTGGTTCGTCTTGTAATGGAACCGATCTTTCTATTTCTATTATTTTAGGTGTTAATTGTGTGGTTATCTCAACCCTTCTAGAAAATGAAGCTTGTGGTGATAGGTTACCACATATTAAATCAGCTTCCCTTAAAGGTATTTGTTTGTATTTATTATCACCTGAAGTTCTGATGGCTTTCATACAACCTATAAACTTTTCGTCTATAGCTATATTATCTATAATTAAACCACCTTCATCTATTATTTTATCATATTCGTCGTAAGTACCTACGAGGTAGTATACGTCTTCACCGTATGGTATTCTGTAATAAGGTATACCATTAAATTCAGAAGGTTTACCGAATTCATTTGTGTAAGTAGTGTCGGTAAACACATCTTCTACAGTAAGGCCTGTTGCCGAATAAACCTCTAGTGTTATTTCCTGTCTACTATTAATGTCGTTAACCTCACCTCTGTTGATAGTTACGCTTGTAACAGATTCTTGGTCGTTAAATATACTATCTATATTATTAGAATTTATTTCGCGACCATTATTAGTATAACATTTTACGGATTCATCAGTAAATACATTTAATATTAACCATTTAGCTACAGATACGAATCTTCTTGATGCTAATTTATTGTTATACCTCTGCATAGTACTATCAGTTTCACCTGGAGCTGATGGTGAAGCGTATGCAAGTACTTCTATTGTTAAGTTATAGTCTTTTACAGCAGCATAGGTTGATGCTGTTAGATTAGATGTTTCTGTTTGTAGTGATAAGTATTGTTCTTCATACCCAAAAGATCTTGCTGGATAATTATCTCTATCTTTTTCGAAAAAGTATCTAGCCCCATCTTTGGCTTTATTACCTATTGTTTTATCGTATCTAACCCAAAACTCTTCTTTTGGTACAACCGCACTACCACCAGCTTCCGCTCTTTTGTATCTGTGGTTTTCTTTATATATCGGATCCGTAGTATCTGAAATAGATGCTAAACCTTTATATATTTCAAAATATTCATTGTAAGGGTCAACAGAGAAGTCTTCGGACCCACTGTAATTTCTTACTGGTATATCGTTTTCGAAGAATAATGTATATTCTGGTATGATAGGACGTTCCAATTCATTAGACTCTATCTCAATACTAGTACTCTTAAATGAACCACTACTTTCTACTGATTCTCTTATTTTTTCATTTGGTAGTCTAACGTCTAAGTCTGAAATAACTTTCTTAAAATATTCTATATCTGAATCTGTGAATACTCCCCATATTCTAGCTAATTCAAATATATCATACTCTAAACAACCAGCCCAGAAAGCTGCTAATAACTCATCTACCTCACCATCCGTTATGGAAGCGAATTCTTTAGATACCAATAAGTTTAGTATAGAAGGGTGATCGACTACTATATCCCAAGATAATGTACCACTCCTTTCTGTGTTGTTATATGTGTATATTGGTTCTGGCCTACCTATAAATTGGTGTGTTGACCAATTAGTGTTGGTGTCATCAGTAAATCTCATGTTATATGGTGGAAACCACATTACCCTACCTCCGTTTGGACCTTTTTCACATGGTGGTAAATCTTTGAATGGTAATGAGTCTCTCCAAGCTAAATTCTCTAAAGAGAACATATACTTTCTAGCTCTCTTTTCACCGAAACCTTCTACCACGGCATCACCTAGTCCATCACCTAATCTACCGTAACCTTCGTTTACGTTCAAGGCTGACGGGTGTATATTTAGGTTGCCGTATCTATCTAACACAGAGTTTCTTTCTTTTCTATTTAGTTCCTTCCATCTGATTAAGTCTGTAACCTTTGAAAAAGGTTTAGCTTTAGTCCATGTTCTACAAAGTTCTACTTCGTCATATAACTTTTTATCTACTCTATTTCCAGCGGCATCTAAACCTGGTACTAGGTAATCATAACCTATTACTTCTTCGTCTTTATTTAATCTAGCTTTTTTAAATGGTGATATAACTCCACTACCTTTAGGGCTGAAGTTGTAACCATCATAGAACTTTGTTTTAGTTTGATCTATCGATCTAGATATAACATTTACGTCACTATCGTTAAGTAATTCTTGAGTTTTACTCATTATAGATGAACCTCTAAATTGTCTAGATTTAGATAAGTTATCTCTTTCTAAGTTCCTATCCCATTTAAAGTCTACGGCTCCGTCACCACTACCGCTACTAAAAGCACCTATGGTTGGGTCCCAGTATTTCTCTTCTGTACCACCTCTCCATATGAAGGTAGTTTGTAATGACCCGTATTTAGATACGTCTTCAACACCTGGTTCTGTATAGTAACCAACCGTTCCATTTCTAGTCGTTAACTCTGTAGTTAATCTATTGCTAGAGGTTACTTGGTTACCATTTTTATCCGTTAATAAGTTGAATATCCTAGATGTTGAGGTACCCATATATGTTTGATCTAAAGATGGATCAAAATCATTACCTTTTCTTAATCTTTTATATGTTCTTCTACCAGAACTATTAGTTAAGTCTGGTATATAGTCTGGTGAATATTTGTTTAGTGTTAAATTGGAGAAAGTCATGAATCTTTGACCTTTACCAGTTTCTCTTAACCTTTCCTCATCTCTAGAGTCTAATTTTTGGTCAGAGTCATAATCAGGTAAACCAGTCGGTTTTAATAGTACAGAATCATCTGGAAAGAAAGCTGATGATAATCCACCTAAACCTGTGACGTCTGAGACGAAACTAGCTAATTTACCTAGACCACCTTTAAAGGTGGTTATATCCGCATTACCTCTTTCTAAAATAGATGATGGGTTTTTTAAAGCTTCAGCTATTTTTAATGGATTAGTTAACATTTCATCGAATGTTACTAAACCTAGAGCTTCGGCCGCTAATTTAGATGCTAATCTAGCTTCTAAGTGAAACCTTAATTCGATAGCACCTATTTGTGCTAATAAAGTATCGTTTTTAAGACCTGGTTCTGTTAATAGATTGGCTATGTTTAAGTCTTCACCTAATAAAGCACTCAAAGGTGTTGAAGCTGTAGGTGTGTTTAAGAAATCACCTAAAACTAAATCTGTAGGATCTGAATTATTTAGTTTATCTTCTGTTAAATAAGGGTTTTGAGGTGTATTAGGTGATTGGTTTAATATTAAATCAGCTAATATATCATAAACCACAGTAGATTCTGGTTGATACAGGTTTTTAGCGTTAGCGTTTAAGTATTGTATCTGTAAAGGTGTTAACTCATTTTGGTTTTGTACTATGTAGTTGTTTATTATAGTATCTGAACCAATTGGTATAGTTCCAGGATTTGCTAATGTATAGGAATCTGTAGCATCGTTAGGGTCTTTAACTAAGTTTAAACCTAGTAAACTTAACCTTAATGGTGACGCATCAGTCTGTACATCCCCTGGGTTCACATTAGAGAATGTGTTTATAGACGTATCTAAACCTCTACCAGCTAAATACTGGGCTGTTAAGGCTGCGTTTGCTGTAAGTGTACCTAATCCACTAGTTATGTCCGTAGGAGTGCTTAAAGTCATGTTTAAGTTAATCGTCCTAGGTAACAAAGCATCGTTTACTAAGTCACCAGGATTTATAACATTAAAATCGTTTATGATAGTAGGTGTTCCTCTACCTGCTAAGTATTGTGCTGCGAAAGATCCGCTTAGGGTTGATAACCCAGTAGTTATATCTGTTGGTGTGGTTAAACTTTTATTTAAGTTTAATGTTCTTGGTATTAAAGCGTCTGCTGATACATCTCCAGGATTCGTATTTAAGTAATCGTTAATTACTGTATCTATACCTTTTCCAGCTAAATATTGGGCTGCTAGTGTACCAGTTAAACTAGTTATCCCAGCAGTTATGTCTGTTGGGGTGTTTAGTGTTCTATTAAAGTTGTTTGTTCTAGGTGTTACAGAATCCGTTACTATATCACCAGGGTTAGTGTTAATGAAATCATTGATAACACTGAAGGACCCTCTACCAGATAGGTATTGAGCAGAGAAAGCGCCAGTAAGATTGTTGATACCAGCTGTTATATCTGTTGGGGTGTTTAGTGCTCTAGCGAAATTAGAAGTCCTTGGGGCTATTGCGTCACTTAGTACATCACCTGGGTTAATATTAGGTGATGTGTTTATTGGTGCAAAAGCACCTCTACCAGATAGGTATTGGGCTGCTAGTGCTCCACTTAAAGTACCTACTCCACTTGTTATATCTGATGGAGTATTTAAAGTTTGTGCTAAATTTAAAGTTCTTGGTGATAACGCATCTGTTAATACATCACCAGGGTTTGTAACTATAAAGTCGTTAATGACACTAAATGAACCTCTACCAGATAAATATTGAGCTGATAATGCTGTGTTAGCTGTTAAGTTATTAACACCACTTGTTATATCTGATGGAGTGTTTAAGTTTCTAGCTAAATCTAAGTTTCTAGGTGCTACCGCATCTGTTAATACATCGCCAGGATTTATAACGTTAAAATCATTAATAACACTAAAAGCTCCTCTACCAGATAGGTATTGAGCCGCTACAGTTGTGTTAGCTGATAAATTATTCACTCCACTTGTTATATCTGATGGGGTGTTTAGATTTTTACCTATATCTAATATCCTTGGTGTGATAGCGTCTGTTAATACGTCACCTGGATTTGTATTGGTATAATCATTTATTACGGTTAGCTCACCTTTACTGTTAACTATATTAGCAACGTATTGTTGGTTACTATTTAAATCATTTAAACCAGTAGATATGTCTGTTGGTGTGTTTAATGTTCTACTTAACACTGATTTCCTAGTTGGTATACCATCCGTATCGACATCACCTGGGTTTAGAACCTTGTAATCGTTTATAGGGGCATATTGACCTAAAGAACCTAGGTATGCGTTAACAGTTACTGAATTAGTTAAATTAACTAACCCTGTGACAACATCTGGTGTTGCTTTTAGGTTTAGTTTTAGTATTTCGTTTCTAAACTGTTCTGAAGTATTATAAAGACTCATATATTATAAGTTTATTAATTTTTATATATTGTTAATCGGTGAAACCCCAAAACTGACTCTGTAGTTTGCTGAACCTTGGTTTTGTTGGGCCATCGTAGCTTCTATATATTTACCAAACATTTGAGGGTCTGATGCATATAATTCTTCAGCTGTTATGGTTTTCGATCCATTAGGTGTATCGTGCTCTATTGTCCCAGACACGTTAACTACCATAGTCGAGTTATTATTTGATCCGTTAGATGAATACGTGTTTCTTGCAGCCATTTCATCTATAAATGCAACCGCATCACCCTTAGAACCTTTTATTATCCTACCATCGGAATACACCATGGCATCTTGCGCTGATTCTATTGTCGGTGGTGGTGGTAAAGTGTATGTGTTCTTAACTTCATCGTCATCGAAAAAAGCATCTTTAATCCCAGCGGTTATTAGACCACCTGCTGCACCGATAAGAGCTCCTATTGGTGTAAATAACGCTCCACCTGCCGCACCAATAGCTGCTGCTGAGGCGTATGTACCAGCTCCAGTATCATTATTTTCAGCTCTGGCTACATTTCCTTGCATCATTTTAGCTCTTACGGCTTCATCACCTCCAGCCATTTTTATGATACCCTCGTTCCTTTTACCGTTAGTTACAAAAGATTTAGCCATCAATTCTTGACCTGTATTACCTAAAGAACTACCGATTACTGGTATGTCTTTCATCGCAGAAAATATACTACCGAATATATATTGTACGTATGGTAGTATGGTTTGAGCGATAAATCCGACCATACTGGACATAACATCTTTTATTTTAGTAAAGAATTTACCTTCACCATCCATAATCCCTTTGGCGTCTGTTAAAAACTTATTAAAATCATTTAAGAAAAACTTTAACCCAGTATCTAGTGTACCGTCTGGTTTAAATAATTCATCTATAAAAGGGATCATTTGATTAGCTATAGCGTCACCTAAATCTTCTATTTTTTTAAGAGTTCCTTCGTCTTGTAGGAATTTATCTAATTGAGTGAATAATGGTGTTAAACCTATCGCAAATCTGTCTAAAACTATAGAGAATCTTTCACTTAAGTTAAGTCTTTGTTGTGCAGCGGATTCATTAGCTTTTCTAGCTGAAAGTATGTTTTTTAATTGATCCTCACCAGTTATATTACTAACTAATTTTTTGACACCATTAGGCATTTTTATCTCATAAGCACCAGACTTATTCATTGTCATTAGATTAGCTAAAGCTTGTTGATCATCGTCATTAAAGTTTAGTAAAGAACCAGCTGACTTATTCAATGCAGTTAATTTATCTAGTGTTTTAGTTTGTTCTATACCAGCGTTAACTACTTCGTCATAGTTTTGGCCTAAGGCTTCAACCTGTTCTCTTAATATCTGACGTTCAGCTGGTGGTATTATAAATTGACCATTCTTGTTTTTAGTAGCTATATTCTTAGCAGTATTAATCAATCTTTCGGCCATGCCATCAGCATTGTTCATTGATTCATACATTAAATTAAATGGGTTACCAAATTGTTGTGCCATCTCACCACCTAAAACCTGTATTCTAGCTGCCGCTTCAACCGCTTTTTCTGGACTAAAGAAAGAATCTTTAAATGATTTAATCGATTCAGCTAAATTAAATCTGAGTGATTGTGCTTTTGCCGATAATTTTGTTAAATCTTCAACACTTCTACCAAATGCACTACCAGTTAAATTTTTAACTACATCTGTAGTTGTTTTTAGTAGTTTGGTTTGATTTAAACTAAATTTAGTAGCTACTTTCCTTCCTTTATCAGCTGTCTTCATTGTGTCGGCTAATGAATAACCTAAGTTATCAAACTCACTAACCATGTCTGTTACACCCTGAACTCCTAGACCAGTACTGTATCCTAGTTTAACTATATCCTCTATTTCTTCATTACTAAATAAACGATTTTTACCAGTGTTTTCACTGAAACCTTTTATTATAGTAGCTATATCTTCTATCTTACCACCGTAACCAACTATATCGTTGTATAGAGTTGGCATACTCATAATGAGTTTTCTGTACTCATTATTTGTTAAACCTATATCCGCTGAAAGTCCTCCTACTGCTGACTGCATATTTAGGAACATTTTCCAAGCCTTCTCTATAGGGAATATAGTTTTAAATAATGCGGTACCTATAGATAAAGCTAATTTAAATATACCGCTTAATGGACTTAATAAATTACTCGCTATACTACCAAAGTTACTAACTCCAGCCATGACGCCACCTAGTTTACTGCTAGATGCTTTAGCCATTTTGTAGTTAACATCTGATATACCTTTTTCTACTTTAGCTTGTTCTATCTTACCTTTTAGGTGTTTTTTCTGTTCATCGGTTAATTGTGATGCTAGTTTTTTCTCAAGTTTAACCATTCTATTTATGGCTCTATCCTCTTTAACTAATTGCTTTTTAACTTTTTTTAGGTTGTTAGCGTCATCTACTTTACCCTTTGCCCACCTTTTTATGTTTTTACCTATGGTTTCTGATTTTAAATCCCATTGAAAACCTTCTTTCTTTTTAGATATAATGGCATCATGCATGTCTAACATGCGGTTCATTTGCTCTTCCTGAGTATTTTGATCTATTATACCATCTTTCCTAGCCTTATTTAAGGCTTCAGCAGCATTTTTTAAATCGTTTATGAAATCGGTTTGTGCCATATATTAAATTTAGTATATATTCTTTAAGTATAAATACAAAAGAAATTGTTTTACAATTGTATCTAACTTAAATTATTTATCATTTGTTGTAGTATCATTTTGGATGATAAAATAACTGTCTCATCAACACTATTGTCATTTGTATACCCCATTCTGTATATATTTTTTATCTTACCTTTAAGTACTATATTAAATTGATTACTGTTATAACCAATATTATTGTTAGTTAATTGATTTATATAATCTAAAGCGTAACCCTTTTTACCTTTGGTTAATTTACCTTCTTTAGTTATTATAGCATCATTCACATTTACTTCGTCAACACTGTAATCTTGGGTTGCGTCTATCGCTAAGTTGGTTACGTCAGTAGCTACGGCTATGGCTGTACCTATACCAAACACTGTTGATGCTATACCGCCACCCAGCGCTAATCCAGCTTGACCCCATTTACCCTCAACAGCATAACATATAGAGTCGAATATACCTATACCTAAACCTATGAGAGGTATTTTTTTTAATACTTGCTTGGCACCAGTTTTTAACATAGATTTAGCTATACCCTTAGCCCCAGATTGGGTTATTTTTTTCACCAGTACTCTTTTTAATTTTTTTCTACCAACACCTTCTACTGTAGTAAAACCCATTTTAACTAATTTACCCGTAGGGTCAGCTGAGCTATAATCTTTGTTATACGCTTCTATATCATTGTTTAACCCATTTAAGTATTTATCTTGGAACATTTGACCTGCACCCATTAACCCTTCGGATTGTATTTCTAACCCAGATTTCATTAACGATTGACCACCAACACCTACTTTTTCTTGAATAACTTTACCTATGTAGTATATTAATTTACCTGAGTAGAACTCTAAAGGTTTTAATAAGTGTTTTATGATGTAGGGTTGTATTATATCTATTGAATCGGATAATATTTTTGTAAAACCTTTTTGTGGGTCAGTCCATACATATAATAATTTATCTAACATACTATTAACAACTGAGGTAGCTCTTTTCATTATTTTTCCCCATTCCCCATCAAAACCACCTGTTATGAATTTAACCAAACCATCACTGTATGACTTAACTAAATTATCTAAGTTTTGAATAGTATTATTACTAGTGAAATATTTATCTAATACAACAAATACTTCGGAAAACCCGATCATAAATCTGTCAACAACCATGTTTATCCTTTCAGCTAGATTTTTCCTCATTATGGCTGATTCTTTGTTTTTTCTCTCTTGGTTAATCGTTTTTAATATACTAACGTTGCTAGGTATTTCGGATAACCTTTGGGTTACTCCGTTAGATAGTCTTATATTATAAGATCCGTCTTCATTTAAGGTCATTAAATTTTTAAGTAGTTCTGATTTCTCTTCACCTATATTTAATTCAAATATACCTCTCTTCTCTAAAGCTTTTATCTTATCTAAATCTTTACCTTGTTCTATCGCTACATTAAATAATTCTTCTGAGTCTTGACCTAATGCACTAGCTAGATTACGTATTATCTCACGATCTGCTGGTGATATTTCAAAACCGTTTTTACCTTTGAAAGCTTTGTCTTTTAGCGATTCTATTAAGTCTGCTGTTAATTGTTCTGGTTCTAATATACTTTTACCCATTAACACAAAAGGGTCACCAAAATAAAAAGCGAATTTACCTCCGAGTAATTTAGCTTTAGCGGCTACGTCAACTGCGATTTCTGGGTTTTTAAATGCGTCGGCAAAGTTTTTTACGGATTTAGAAACGTCTAACCTTAGTTTCTCAGTTTTAGTTACTAAATTAACCATACCTTTTAGACCCATGGTTATACCAAAACCAGTTAACGCCACAGTAGTTTTATTTACACTGTTTAGTATTTTATATTGGTTTAGGTTTATAGCCATAGCTTTATCTCTCACATATTCCGTGAAATCTAATGTCTCGTCCACTGAATATCCTAGATTGTTAAAGTTACCCACAAATTCAGCGGCACCTTCTGTACCTAGAGCTGTACCTAGACCTAATTCTATTATTCTGGTGTACTCTTCTTTGGAAAATAAATTATTTTTATTGGTTACGGAACTAAATTTACTGAACACTTTAGCTATATCTTCTAATTCACCACCTACGGTTAATACACCTAACATTATATTAGGTAAACTACCTAAAAAAGTACCTGATTCACTTGCTGTTAACCCAGCGTCTGCTGATATTTTACCAGATAGAGTTTGGAATTTTAAATACCATTTGTATGGTGCTAATATATCGAAGTTTTTAGGTATTAAGAATTTTACTACACTAATCGCTGCGTTTAATATACCTTTAGCTGCGCTTAGTAGTTTATCACCCACAAATATAGCTATCATAGCTAAAGGGTGTCCACCTTTACCGTATTTAGCCATACCACCAGCCGCTTTAGCTGTTTCCTTTTCTATCTTTTTCTGTATTTCAGCCATTTTTTTGGCTGCTTCTAGTTGACCTCTTCTATCTTTTAATAATTTAGCTAATTTCTTATTACCAGATTTACTGAACTTATGTTCTTTTTCTCTGTATTCAGATATTTTTTCAGATAAAACTTTTTGTTCCTTTTTAAAATCCTTAGATTTTTTTATATCATCACTAACTATTTTACTAATCCTTTTAAAGTATTTACCTAATGTCTCTTGTTTGAGATCTAATTTATAATCTTCTTTTTTTGAATTTACTGAATCTATGGCGCTGTTTAGTGAGTCAGTTAAAAAGTTTTTCTTTTTATACTCACTTATATTACCGTTTTTATTTAATTCATTAACCTGATCAATTATATCAGAGAATTTTGAAGTTAGATCCCCTTGAGCCATTTCTGTTTATTAAAATTTAAAGGTTAGTGATTTACCTGATATATCTGGTCTTACACCAAAACCTATAGCCGACTTTATTGATTTATAGTTACCTGGTTTATTCAATACGTTTAAAAACACATCTAAAGATCTACCTGTTAAAAAATTATATGTTATGGTTTTCACCTTTTTAGTATCTTTTTCAACAATAGTTTCTATACTCTCGTCATTAGATACTATTTTAACCAAACCATCTTGTTTAAAACTATCATCGACAGAAACGTCTAACTTGAAATTTCTACTTAATAGAGGTTTTAAATCACCTAGTTCTGGTCCAGAGTTCTTTTTAAGGTACTCATAGTTTTTACCTAGATTAACGTTTATGTCGGGTATTCTAAATCTTTCAATCTTACCTTCTTTCATAAGGTAGAATAGAATAGATAGGACTATAACACTTAATTTATTTAGTTCGACTAGATCATCACTCTCTAAACTGTATTTATACTGATAATGGTGACCTAAATAATTCTTCATAGCATCATCAACATCTTTATTAGCTCTACTGGCCATACTACCGTGTATTTCAGCGTGAGCGTTTGTTAAGAAATCGTCGAAGTTTTTTATTTCATTATTCGATTCACTTAACCCCTCCATAATCAACTTAACTTGAGATTCTGTTAAAATATATTTTTTCATTTTTGTTTTATTTATAAATATCACCAAAACAAAAAACCCGCAGTTAAGCGGGTTTTTTTAATTTCTCTTAGATTTAGCTTTTTGCATCTCTCTTTCTCTAGCTTCTTTTATCTTATCATTCTCTTCCATTAATATCTCAATAAACCTTCTTCTTTCAAATACTGGCATATTGATAACATCAGAATATGTAAAATTACCATGTTTGACTAGGACATAAGATTCATACATCATCTGATTTCTATAATCAGACGTAAGGCCAAAGAAACTTGGACGTAATGGGAAGTTCACCAAAAAAAAACTCTCCACTTGGAGCTTGTATATTAATCGTTAAATCTAGCCCTGGTTCGTTGTCGGTTATGTGTTTCCTAAAGCTAGATGAATCCATTGGAGACATTGAGTCTACGAATTGCATAATAGCTGATTTATCTCTGATACCATCTACTTCTGTTATTTGGTTCTGAAGTCTAAGTGTCATTATTTGAGATATCGCACTAGAACCTAATTTCTTTGTTCTAACTTGATCCTCTTTAATCAACTTCTCATCATCATTAGCATTTAGAAACCTAAATTTAACATTTTTTTGTGATCTAGGTAGTAAGAATGAACATTCACCATTTTCATCAGGATCTAGTTCTATAGATTTTACTGGTAATTGACTTATATCAATATCTTCCACAAACGTTTGATCTGTTTTAGGGTCAGTTAATTCTACTGGGTAAATTTCACCGTATCCAGTAGCTCTTAAGAAAAAGATGATAGCGTTTCTATCGCCTGGTAATAAATCACCAGCTTTGATATCTTTATCTAATATCTTCTTTTCTAATAAAACATCTAAAACCTTACCGCTCTGTAATAGGTTTGGTGAAGTTAGGATGTTTTCATCTGAGGCCGTCATGTAGGCTACTTTAACAGATGATTTTTTGTTTTTATAAAACATACCTTTAGAGGGTAGTTCAATAACATCATGAGCTGGTTCAAAATAAACTTGTTGTTCTGAGTTTTCCATATTTTATTTAATTTGTTTAATAATACTCTTTTTATAAATACTATAAAGTTTAGTTTGTATAAAAAATATAGTATTTATCTAAAAGTAAGAGTATATGGCTAAAAAGAAAGTTAAAAAGAAAAATAAAATGCGTTCAGTTAGAAAAAAGATGAATGGTACTTCTAAATTAGAGACTTCTTTTGCTGATATACTTACGGAATTGGGTATAAAATTTAAACAGCACTATGTTTTTAAGGAACGTGAATTCGATTTTCTTTTAACTGATCATAATATAATAGTTGAAACTCACGGTTGTTTCTATCATTGCTGTAAACAACATAACCCAGAAGCAAAATATGCTTTTCAAAGAGCTAACCTTAAGAATGATAAACATAAAGTTAAACTAGTTAAGTTTGATCATAAGTATACATTATTGGTTATCTGGGAACATGAAATGAAAGAGAATGATGTACTCGTAGAGAGAGTTAATAAATTTATCACTAAGCATAGTAAATTACTTAACGATTAATTTATTATAATTAAAAAAGGGACTGTGAATCACAACCCCTTTTATATATTTTACAATACTTATAGCTTTTATTAGTAAACCAATATACAACGGTCCATTCTTAATGTAGCTGAGATATCTGCAATTTCATCATCACTGTATTCTAATGACCCAAAATCAACATTAGTTAAGAAGGTACCTTGAAGTATCCATTTCTCAACAACAACACCAGTCGGATCTAACATCTCTAGTTCAATATCTTTTTTATAACCTGCGGCATAACCCATACGTCCAGTTACTGACTCTGCGTGTAGACGAACCCATTCCATTAAAGCTTGAGAAGCTGAAGGACCAATTGGATCTTTAAAGGTAACATCAATAGATTCCCAGTTAAATCTACCAGCAACATAAGTTGAGGTATTTAAGAAAGGTATTTCTACTTCATTTATTGTAACCTTTGGTCTAGATGTAGATATCACAAACCACTCGTTAATACCTAGTGAACTTGGAAATCTTAAAATAAATCTGTTCTTCTTCTTTGGTTCGTAAGGAACAGGCATTTTCATTAATAAGTTAGCCATATTTTAATATATTTAAATTTTCTTTATTGTTTCTTATAAATATCACCAATTTTCCCTTTGTACGGATAATTCTAAAAAAAAGTTATTTAATTACGATTTAATTAACTATATTTGCTAGACCCCTACAGGTACGTTGGTTATTATACTTTATTGTTTAATATAAATAGTCTCAAAACCTCTTTTATTAAAAAAAATCAAAAATAATTTACTAAAAACTTGACTTTGTGGTTTTCAATCCTTATTTTTGATAAGGCTATTATCCAGACCCCCCTATATATAAATAATATATATATATATAATAATATATAATATAATATAGGTACCTTATATATAATATATAATAATATTATAATAATATAATATATAATAATATTATAATAATATAATATAGGTACCCTTATATATATAAATTATAATAACTTTATTATATTATTATTTATCCAGCGCTAGCATCTATTTCTGATTTCTATAATAGACCAATCATTTAGATTCCTATTCTTAACTATTTACGCACTGAGTGATTTTTATATAAAACTTTATTAAACAAAAAAAAAGAGAGTAAATTAATACTCTCTTTTAATTTCTATTATTTTATGTTATTTAAATATCATCAAAAGATACATTTTGAGGTGTTACCGTAAATTCAAGTTCTATAAACTCAAGTGTTGGTGTAGGTTTAATAAAAATCTTACCTCTTAATGTGTTTCTGTCTCCATCTTCAATATCCATTTCAACTGAAACTCTAAAGTCTGTTAAACCTCTTTCTTTTCTAATGTTATCCAATATAGGGTTAACTAATGATAGGAATTGGTTTCTAACTGTAGTATCATTCGGATCGAATAATAATCTCTTAGAGACACTCATAATTAATCTTCTAGCTTGAAGTAATAGTCTTCTAATATTAAGTCTATCCAACGCACTAGATTTAACTTGTAAGTTTCTGTTACCCCATATAACAACCCCTACATCTGAATATGTAGCTAAAGGGTTAATTCTACCTGGGTAAAGTACATCTCTAGCTTCTTGATCTAAAGCTATACGAGCTCTATTACATTTAACCAAACCTCTGTTGTAACCAGCTGTAGCGAACCATGGGAAAGAAACGTTATCTGTATAAGCTAAATTTCTAACTACCTCAGCCGTTGGTGGGATATATAGGTTAGCATTATTATCAGTATCGTTTATCTGTATCCAAGGGTAGTATATAGCTGTATAACTAGAGTCTATTTCAGTACTCTCTAACTCGTCAACTATATCCTCAGCATAATACCAGCTTTCTGAATCAGAAGGGTTATTATTGTTAAGTAATTTAATATCTGGTAGAGTAGGTAAATAGATAGTATCTAATCTCTTCTCTTCAACTATTTCAATAGCATCTCTAACTAAGTCAGTATTGTTTAATAAATCAATTCCTGGTGTAGTTAATATGTTTATAGCTATCTCTTCTGGGTTTTGCATTGTTCTTAAACCGTATAAAGTCGCATAATAATCTGAAGTACCGAATAATTCAGCATATTCAACATTAGTAAACGTATCGAAAACACCATTAACGAAACCAGTTCTACCTACTTTGTAGTCATCTGTATTTGTTCTATTAACTCTGTAAGCGTCCCATCCATCAAAACCACCTGAAAATAAACAAGTGAATTTTCTAGTTCTCATACTGTTATAAGGGTGAGTAGTTGTACCATCTACAACGATAGGATCATTAAAAGTACCCACACCTACTGCGAAAACTTCGCTGTTAGTAACTGAGTCGATTATTGAAGATGCGTTAACATCCATATGGAATCCTTTTGTTTTAGTATTGTAATCATCACCAGTATTATAAGCGTTATCACCTAATATACTTTTCTTACCTTTGAATAGTAATAAATCTTGATCATAACCAAACTGGCTAGAGAATCCTAAATAATGTTTACGTACAACATCACCAGAAGAAACAACAGCGTTATCGAAAGGTGGGTCGAATATAACATCACCAGGTGAATAATATTCTAATTTATAAGGCATTTCTGGTACTGAAAGGCTTCCAGCATCATCTACTCTAAATTCGTATCCTTCAAAACCAGCAGCAACTGCATCAGAAGGTGCGTTATTAGCCATTTCAAGAACGACATAACTACTTTTTAAAGGGTATTTATTATCTATTGTACCAATTTTTCTACCGATATAATTGTCTAATGTCTCATCCATAGTACAATCAAGGAATCTTTCTAAAATAACTGGTGATTTATCAGTATCTTTAAAAGATCTTATATATAAATCGAATGTCTTCTTAGATAAATCTACGTTAGCGATAGATAACTTAATTTCAAAGTTAGCGTTAGTACCATCTGATATAGAAATTAATCTAAACAATCTTTGTGGTAACCCACCTCTAAGTTCAGATACTATAAAAGGTGTTACTGGTGACTGGAATTGGAATTTATAATGATCCCAATCATTTTCAGCTACTAGCTCAGTATGTAATCCTTTAATCTTACCTTGTAATCTACCTAAGTTTAAAGAGTTATCATAAACTTCTTCAACAAATATCATAGAATCTTTATCATTAGGTGTAGACCCAATAACTTTCTTTATATAATTAGATTTATCTCTATCTAAAGAAACTGTATAAGAAAACGTATTACCAGCTGGATTAGCAGTTGTACCCGTCAAGTCGAATGCTAAATAAGGGTCGTTAACCAACTCGTCTTTTGAAGACATACCTAAAGAAGCAACATCAAAAATCAACCTATCACTAACATAACCACCTCTACTTCTTAAAGTAGCAACGGTTTTATTATGACCTTCCTCGTTAGGTTTTGCTGATAAATGAGTTACATATAACTCTAATTCACCAGTAATAGTACTTGCCCCACTAGGACTGAAAGAATGGCAGAAAAGACCAAAACTAGTACCTTCATATTCTCCAGTACTTGAATTATAAATCATCTCATTATTTAATATGTAAGAATCTCTATCGGAAGCTGGTACACTTAAAGGTAGATTATAAGAATCTACGTAATCTGGTGCCAATCCATTAGAAACTATAGCATCAGCATCAATATCAGTTTCTAACTGAGAAGTTAATAACCCCCAGTACATAGAATGTTTTTTATCGTAAAATTGTGCATTCTGATAACCACCTATAGTAGTAAAGAAACTATTGAATACAACAGAAAATTCATCCTCCGATATTCCAGTTTCATCAGAAACATATGCTATAAGTTCAGTAGAACCAGAGACACCAGGTACATAAAAACTATCTGTAGCCGTATCAAATTCAAAAGATATAGATGTTTTAGTAACACCAGTTGTAGCCAACGTAGTATCATCAATAGCCCCCATAGTCTTAAGAGACCAAGCCATACCAGCTTCATACCCAGATAAACCCAATACTCTTGTTACGTATAATTGGTTTGATTGAGATAAATACTGTTTAGCTATATAAGGTAATTCATATTTAACTATTTGTGTATTTTTAAATTTTTGTGGATCAGTTCCACCGAAAGTCGTTTGGAATTCATCGAAATTCCTGATAAACATAGGTTGAAAAGCAGGTCCTTTAACCGTCTCACCTATACTACCCAAAGTAGTAACACCGACAGTTTCCGTTGTAAATGTTAAGTCTTTTTCCGTTGTATAAACACCTGGAGATGCATAAACTTTATTTGCCATATCTTTTAATTTTATTAATCTTTTAATTTTACTTATTGATAAATATTAAACTTTTTATCAAAAAACCATAAAGTAGGTTCATTTTAAAAAAAGTTACATTATTTTTAATTGTTTTCGGTTATAGTTATCGTTCTGTTAACTGAAGGAGTTACGATGAAATCATCTGGATCTAATATAAAACCTTGTAAGTTAAATGTGTATAATTGAACATAAAACCTTTTATTATTCAAATCTGTTACTTGACTCTCATCAGACGTATCCTCAAGAACTATAGGTATGTAATGTCCATTAACAACGGTATACGCTTGTCTACTCTGAAAATTCTTTAAAACTATAGCGTTAAACTTATTCAACTCCTCTTGTCTATAAGAGAATATTCTAACCGAATAAGTTATATCCACAGGTATAGGTTGAGGTATTTGATATATATCAACACCTCTATTATTACCATCCCAAGTAGGTACTTCAGCATAAGTATAATGTTTACCTGTAGGGATATTGTACCTAAGTGAAGGGTTTGTACCATATTTAGTATCTGGACTTCTAACTATATTAACGAAAGGTATCTTAGTGTTTTTATACTCATCGGAAAACTTCCATGTTTGAGAAAACTCATTCCAAGATTGTATACCCATCATAAAAACTGGTGTCTTATCACCATTTAAGGTTAAAGACAAATCATTATTAACGAATTCCTTAAATCCTCTATCCAGGTCTATATGTAATACACCTTTAGGTAAATAAGTATCGTTATCCGTGATCATATCCTTCATATTCTCAGCTGCACCGCTTTGCATAGAATAAGGATAAGTGATGTTAGCGCGATCTCTATTTATATTTATTTTCTTCTTAAAAGAACCTGGTAAAGCCATAATTATATCCCATTAAAAACGTTAGAATCAACGTTAGTACATTTTATTCTTCTAAAATAACCCTTATACCCGAAGTGTGAACTAGGGTTGTCACTAGTTATTTTACCATCATCAATTACAGTAAAGTATTTGAAATTATCTTCATAATCAGAATAACCAACCATATCTCCATAAGATATATCTATATTCTTTTCTTCCAACTGCTTTTTAAGTACAGTGAATTCTAAATTACCGTAATCCTGATACCTCATATTACCGTCAGGTAAATAAGACTTATTCTCACTGGTAGATAAATTTAATATAACTTTAAGTTCAACAGGTGACTTAAACCTTATATCAGAAGCGTTACCTTCTTGATAAACATCATCTACCTGAGTATTAACCCTATCTATCCTAAATAAAACTACATTAAAATTCATATCACCCTCTATTAGTTCAGTAGCCATATCCAGCTCTAACCTAAAGTCATCTTCATCATAAAATTTGTTTAACCTACTATTAGGTACCCTGGTTTTTCTATTCATATTAAGTTAATATATATTATATATAAATAGTTTAATATATTAATGAATTGACTTTTAATAAGAAATCACTACAATTATTAAATAATAAGGTTTATACGATATAAATGCGTACAACATGAAACTACCTATAGAAAAAAGGGCTTTAGATATATTAAAAACTTACAAAGGGACTAATGATCACATATTAAAGATAAAAGGTGATTATAATAAAACTAAAAGTTTTGTCCCCACAAAAGCTCAGAGTAATTACATTGTAAGAAATGGTTATGTGGAACCAATTATCGTAAATAAACTTTTCACGATAAACCCATCATGTAGAAATTTTATATCAGAACAATTGAAATTAGATTTCATACCAGAAGAAGTTTTTGTTAATAAACTTTTAAGTAGGAAAAATGATTTACTACATATAAGCGGTTGTTTTGAAGAAGGTTGTAACGAAAACTTTGTTTTCTATATTTCAAAAACCTGTATAAAACCGATAAAAACTGAACCAGATATCGATATAAGTAAATATTCTAGGCCACCAAAACCCCACCAAGTAGACGCTATAAAGAAATTATTAAGTAATGATAAGTTTATATTAGCTGACGAGATGGGTCTAGGTAAGACAACCTCAGCAATAATTTCTGCGATAGAAGGTGGTGCTGAAAAGATATTAATAGTTTGCCCAGCCTCATTAAAATTAAATTGGGAGATAGAGATATCTAATTACGACTCGTTAGATAATATAAGTGTTGTTAATGGTAATAATTTTGAAGTTAAGAAATGGACAATAGTCAACTATGATATTCTAAAAAATTTCCACCATCTACCTAGGAGAGGTGTTAATACTGAAGATCTACCTGTGTCACCTATTGATTATCATAAATTCGACTTAGTTATAGCTGATGAAGCACACTACTTAAAAAATTCACAATCTAATAGAACTAAAATATTTAACGACTTCGCCTTCAAGATACCAAAGAGATGGTTACTAACTGGTACACCTATAACAAATAAACCTATAGACTTTTACAACCTACTACACTTATGCGAGTCACCAGTAGCCGACAATTGGGTTGGTTACGTTAAAAGGTACTGTGCTGGTAAACAATTCAACAGAAAGGGTACTAATAAAAAATATTGGGTATGTTCTGGGTCATCAAATCTAGAAGAGTTAAATGAATTTTCATCAGACGTAATATTCAGAAGAACAAAAGATCAATCGGTTGACTTACCTCAAAAAACAATAAAACCAGTTTATTTACCACTAGAATTTTCTAAAAGTTATAATGCTTATATGAAAGAGTATAAAGATTGGCAGGAAGAAGCTAAACTTACTGGTGAGAAACCAAATGTAACCGAACATTTAACTAAATTAATAAAAGTTAGACAATTACTATCTTATGATAAGATACAAACAACCATTGATATGGCCGAAGAGATGATAGAAAATGGTCACAAGGTTATTATATTTAGTTGTTTCACAAACACTATAAAAGAATTTGAAGCTCATTTTGGTAATAAATGTGTTACTATAGACGGTTCTGTCTCTGGAATAAAAAGACAAGATGCTGTAGATAGGTTTCAAAATAACGAAAAAACGAAAGTGTTCTTAGGTAATATTGTAGCCGCTGGTGTTGGGTTAACCCTAACTGAAGGTAGTGTTGTAATATTTAATGATTTAGACTGGACCCCAGCAAATCATATGCAAGCTGAAGATAGAGCTCATAGAATAGGACAAGAAAATAAAGTACATATAATATACCCTTTATTTAGGGATACTTTAGATATGATAATGTATAAAACATTACAAACTAAAATGGATATTATAAGTACTATAATGGGTGATAACCCAAAAGAAGATAATACATCTATGAGTAAAGAAGTTATTAATAGTTTAAATAGTTAGTGTTCACACAAAAAACTAATCTGAACATCCCTTCTTTGTGCACCGACATCACTATCACCTGTAGGTAAAACTATTACGTTATATTTAAACCCCTCCCCCTGATCAGAAGGTAATTCGTCTGTATACACCAACGAACTGTAAGGTACGTTATACTTAGATGATATCAAATTTTTAAGTTCTTCTTCACCACCGTCATTAAATAAAGGTTTACCATCCTCTCCCTTAACAAAGTGAGGTCCTTTTTTAACAAATATGTCTTTAAACAAATCCTTAGGTACTATCTTAGAAACCTTAACATTCTCCACATCAATTTTCTCAGTTTCTCTCTTATTAGCATCATCAGAAAAATTCATAATAAAGTTTTTATCTGCTATGTTAGCTATATCCCCCATTTTAGTGTAAGCATAAGACTCTACATTAAAACCAGATTTAAGAAGTTGATTAGTAACACTTATAGCTATGTCGTAGTATTTTTTAGCAAAAAAGTCACCAGCATCATTCCATCTTATTATCAATTTTATATCCTCACCCAACTTAGAAGACTCTCTTTTTATCTTATAAGCTAAAGGGTCTAATTCATCCATTATAATATTCTCATATTCCTCTGGATCATTGATTAATAAATTAAGTCTCTGAGTATATTTTAAATTTTTACCGTCATTCATTATATAAAACCCTTTACGAGCGTAACAATTAACAGCACATGACCCAGCTCCAGGGCAAGTATTTATGGTATAAAAATTAGCGTTCTCTTTATCGTAAAGAATACTTCTTAATGCAGGTAAACCAGTGTTAACGGTATATTGCAACCCACCTTTATCACCTTTTTCCATCTTAGGGTTTCTATCAAAGATCATTTTAGGTTTAGCAGTTATCTCTCTAATAAAATGTTCGATATCAATATCACCATCCTTTAAAGGGATATTACCCCTACTAATAATAGGTTCGTTAGCACTAATCTTACCTCTATCCTTAGACTTGGTATTCAATCTTTCCAATTGACCATTAAGCATATCGACAACATCTTCTGGTGCCATACAACTCTTCTTCACATCAGAGAAATCAGAATCCCAATCAACCTCATCAACACGTTCAGATTCGTTTATTCTATAACCATATAATTCCTTTAACCTATCTAAAGATTCTTTCAATACATTACTTCCCATACCGTTTTTTTTAATAAAGAGTTTAAAACCCTTATGTATGTAAATAGTACCATACAAACACAAATAACCATTTACGTTAGTTTTTTTTATGTATAAGTTACTATTTATAATAAATAAATTACAGATGAGAATAGATCCTGCCGAAAAAGCGAAAATATACAAACAAACCAAGCACAGACTTGGTGCTCCTATAAGAAAAATACAATTAGAGGAAGATCAATTAGATTCCCTACTTGAGGTAGCAACAGAAGATTACGTAGAGTTTATACACAACTGGTTGATAGAACATCAATGGCCAAGTTTAGTAGGACTTAATGTCAATGAGGCTGATCTTACTCGAGCATTTCTTTATAGAACCTTTGACCTAGTTACCCAATACACTTACTCTTATTCAAAAATAGTAGGTTTAGGTGCTGGAGAAGGTGGTTATGTAATGAAGAAAGACTTTTTCGAATTAGAAAAAGGTAAACAAATGTATGAAATTCCAGCTAACAGAGAGATAAACGAAGTCCTATGGTTTACGCCAGCCTCATTAGATCAATCAGTTATAGACCCATTTTTAGGTGTATGGAATAATCAATTTGGAGCAGAATACATGGGGTTAGGTAGTTATTATATATTACCAGCTTTCGATATACTAATGAGAACCACTGATAGAAACCTTAAAAACAGGATGATAAGAAGTGAATTGATTTATAAAATAACTAACGCACCAGATGGTAAAAAATACGTTCACTTAATGAACACTCCTGGTGGTAGGTTTGATTTTAGAGCGGCAACATTTAATTCAGGTAAATGTTGGTATTGGTATTACGACATTAACCCAGAAATAAAAGACGATTGTTTAGCTAAAAACAAGGATATAATAAAATCGCCAATGGACGTACCTTTGGATAACGTAGATTTTGATGACCTAAATGATCCAGCTAAAATATGGATAAGAAGATACTTTGTTGCTTTATGTAAAGAGACTTTAGGTAGAGTAAGAGGTACTTTTGGTGGTAAAATACCTGTACCAGACGCTGCTATGGAAATGGAATACCAGTCACTACTATCAGAAGGTAAGGATGAGATGGTCACATTAAAAAAAGAGTTAGAAGATAGAATGGTTAGGTTTAACCCACTAGAAATGTTAAAAAGAATGTCGTCTGAAGCAGAAGAGATAAATAAAGCTTTAAAATATAGAGCGTTCCCTACACCAATAAAGATAATATAATGAGATATAATGAATCATATAAAAATGATTATTTTGATCTCACTATAAGTAACGACTCAAGAGACTTCGAAAGAGACTACAGTGATTGTGATTTGATAAATATTGATGTAACAAAAAGTTTGTGTTCTATAAAAAATAGGTACGAAGGATCTGACGTTACCATAGATAATATCACATTAACTGGTTACGATAATTATTTTTTAAATCACAGTGATAAGCAAGACCCTGACGCTATAATACAGAAGACGAGCAACGATGTGGAAGTATTCTCAAACCCAACTATAAATTATGTTGTTGAGAAAGGTGATACGTTTTGTTTACACCCAGTTTCTGGGTACACTGGTTTATACACCTACAATATAGAATTAAACAAGTTAGATAGAGGGCAATACTATAACCATTTAAAAGGTGGTTTCTACCAAGGATTTTTTAAAATAAATAACCAACCAGTAGAATGGTTCCCACATAGAGCTAAACTAGGGTGGACAGCTAATAAAGTTATACACCTACCACTACATAATGACCCCAACGGCAAATTATTAAATAATAATTACCCTGGGAACGAAGGTTTTATATTCTACTTAGGTACTAGAGCTGAAAATAAATTCTCTGACCTAACCGATATAGAAATAAGTAAACTTGACGAACACTACTCTATAAAACCCAAGGAAGGTAAAGCGATTTATAGTTATAAAGAACCAATAACACTGAACGGTATAGATAGATATATCGGTTATTACACTTTCCATAACGGATCAATGTATAGCGGTAGATCCTACACAGTGGATTCTAAACCTTTAAAATATCACGAGGAATATAAAGACTTAGATTATAACGCTATAGGGGTTAGAATAACAGAAGACGGTAGGATAGGTTATAGAGCTATATACCCTACAGATAAATGTTATACTGGTTCTACTCAAGATGTGACTGGTATAACCACAAACTCTTTCATAACTGAACCAGACGACCAATGTAAAAATCACTCTGTGAGTAAAATAGTTACAAAACATATGACCATAGAGGAGTGTTACACCAAAAAACCTATAATAAATTTAAATGAGAATAAATTCTTACATATAAGCACTGTATTTGAAAGAGACTTCCCTTATAATACTGACTGTGAGTTGAAATATGGTGATTATAAAAAAGGTACTTTATCAATATACATTAACGGGTTTTTGGTTTTAAGGAACCATGATTTTATTGAAATTATAACACATGCTTTAGATGAACAGGATGAGTTACAAAAAACAGTACCCTACAACATATCTTTCGGTGGCGGTACTCAAAACTTAATCGAAGCTACGTATTTAGATAACACCAAAAAAATAGATACGGTACTAGAAAGATTTTTCGCTGGTACATTTATGGGAGGAGTCAAAGACCTACAAATGCTATGTGTACCTCTGTATACTATGGAGATAAAAGAAATAGTCAAATCAATAAAACCAAAATACGGTTTAAGAACAATAAACGGTGGCCGAAAGGTATTTATAAATAAATTATTCTAATGATATTCAGTATAAGACAAAACTCAACGTTACCAACATTAAAAATGAAAGTTTTAAAAGACGGTAGACACGACTTCAGACATTTCGAGGAGTTACTAGAGAACTCTGTAGCTACATTCGCTATGAAGGACCAAGAAACAGGTATTTATAAAGTTGCTAACAAAGAAGCTAAAGTTGTTCTAGAGAAACCCTGTGAGGAAACATCTGAAAAAAATTATATAGTTACATACCAACTAACAAAAGAAGAGACTAACAAACCAGGTATATTTTTGGGAGAATTTAAAATAACCTTATTCGACCTTTACGACCCAACCAAGGTTTATGGTGAGTTAATAGCACCTATACACGAACAACTATATATACATATATTAGATTCATTTGTTAAAACAGATATAGTATAATTTATCCGCAACGGAAATCGCCCCAAATTGACAAGGGGGGTACAGTTTCTTATATAATGTAAAAAAAAGGTGATTATCGTTGCTAATTTTATTATATTAATAAATTTGGAGAAAAAAGGTTGTCCCTATATTAATTACAATAGGAGTACCCTTTTTTCTCCAAAAAACTAATTCTCAGTAAATCTTATAAATAATTAAACCAAATGAGTTTGTTTAATTTAAAACTTTATCTTATATTTGCCCAATACTAAAAATAAACGTAATGGCTGGATACAAGATACCTTTAGAAGATATAGAAAAATTTCTTAACGGACATGATGATGAGAAACACATCATTAACATAGAGTATGACAGAGATACAAACCTAATACATAAGATAAAACAACATCCAGAAGATGGTGTTTATATAGAAAAAGAACCTTTATTAGCCTTTATGTGGATTAAAAACCTCAACAAACTAAAGGAACGTGTTAACTTTTATGGTAATAGTGATGCTAAGATAAAATCAGCAAGAGAAAAATTTGGTATAGAAATAAAATCACTAAGACACAGTGATCATCCTAAATTAGTAGATGGTTATAAGTATCTACTAACCTGTAACCAAGGTCACCAAAGGATGTTAGATTTTTTTAGAGAAGGTGGTATATTCGTTTACGATAAAAGACCAGAGATAAGAAGTAACTTTTTAATGGTATCCCCAGTTGAACAGTATTTAATACATACTGGTAAAAGATTATTCAAAGGTTTTGAAGAATATTCAGAAATACATAAATTAGTATTCGATTTAGAAACCACTGGTTTAGATCCTGAATATAGTAGGATATTCATGATTGGTATGTACACCAATAAAGGTGTTGAAGAAATTATACCTATAGAAGACGATGATGAATCTGAAAGACAAGGTATTATTAAGTTTTTTGATAAGATAAACGAAATAAAACCCGCAATTATAGCTGGTTACAATAGCGCTAACTTCGATTGGCCTTTCTTCTTTAAGAGATGTGAAATATTAGGTTTAGATATACAAAAAATAGCTATAACATTAAAGACTGGTGAGTTAATCAACAATAGGTCTGGTATGCTTAAATTAGGTAGTGAAGTTGAGAACTACGAACAAACAAATATGTTCGGTTATAGTATTATCGATATAATTCATTCAGCTAGAAGAGCCCAAGCAATTGACTCAAGTATGAAATCAGCGGGGTTAAAATACGTATGTAAATACAATAAAATAAACAAAACTAATCGTGTTTATATAACTGGTGATAAAATAGGTGACACCTGGTACTCAGGTGATACTTTTTATTTTAATGATAGAAATGGTACGTATAATAAGACAAAGGCATCTATAGAATTTACAGATAATATATCTAGAGAATACGTACAATCACACCCAGACGAAATATTTGTTTATAGTGAGAACTACCTTAGGGAAGGTTACGGTGAAGAATCAAAAGAGATGAGAGGTGAACCTAACACCGTAGGTATTGTAACCAGAAAAAAATCAGGTACCACTGAAGACTCGTTCTTTAATGATTTGGAATTTGAAGAAAATAAAATTAAGATAAACGAGGGTATTAAAGAAATAATAAGTTTTATTGATGAGGGTAAAAAGATAAATTTCCCTACACAAGGTATAGGTGCTGATTCTTCGCAATTAAAACTGAGAGCACCAAAAACTTACGAATTCCTAATACAAACCTTAAAAGCGTTAAGAGCGTATATTGATACGATAAAAGAAGTAGATGGTAAATATATAGTCGAAAGATATCTTATTGATGATTTATGGGAAACAATGGAAGTTGATGAGATTTACAACCAAACATCTTTTCTGTTAGCTAAATTAGTACCAACCACATATCAAAGAGTATCAACAATGGGTACAGCTGGTTTATGGAAGTTACTAATGATGACATACTCATTCGAAAACGGTATAGCCGTACCTACACCAGAAGAAAGACGTAGTTTCACAGGTGGTTTATCTAGATTATTTAAAGTAGGTTATTCAGAAGAATTAAGGAAAATGGATTACGATTCATTATACCCAGCTATACAATTAGCTCACGATATATTCCCTAGTTCGGATGTAGACGGAGCTATGAAGTCTATGCTAAAGTATTTCCATACAGAAAGATTTAAAGCTAAAAACCTAGCAAGTAAATACAAGAAAGAAGGTGAGTACCAATTAGCCGATAAATACAAAAGAAAACAATTACCACTTAAAATATTTATAAACTCTATGTTCGGTGCGTTAGGTGCACCTTTAGCATTCCAATGGGCCGAAATAGACGTAAGTGAACAGATAACCTGTACAGCGAGACAATACCTAAGATTATTAGTAATGTTCTTCATAAATAAAGGTTACGATCCGTCGGTACTAGATACTGATGGTGTTAACTTCACAGCACCCGAGAGTGGTGAGGATTTTACTTACATAGGTAAAGGTATTAGTAACAGTGTTGAGGAAGGTAAAGTTTATACTGGTGTAGATGCTACGGTAGCAGAATTTAACGACCTATATATGCGTAAAGAAATGGGTTTAAGTTTAGATGGAGCCTGGCCTTCAACTATAAACCTCTCAAGAAAAAATTATGCTTTACTAGAATACGATGGTGGTATAAGTCTTACTGGGAATAGTATAAAATCTAAAAAATTACCTATGTATATAGAGGAATTTCTAAAAGTGGGTATTAAATTATTATTAGAAGATAAAGGATATGAGTTCGTATCTTATTACCATGAATACGCTGAAAAAATATATAATAGAGAAATTCCTTTAGCTAAAATAGCTACCAAATCAAGAGTTAAGAAAACGATAGAGAGTTATAAGAACAGAGGTTCTGATAAAAACGGTAGACAATTACCTAAACAAGCACACATGGAGTTAGCTGTTATAAATGATTTAGATATTAATTTAGGTGATACCATATACTACGTGAACAACGGTAAAACTAAATCTCACGGAGATTCACAATGTGATAAAGAAGGGAATATGTATGCTTCATTAGTACCTATGGATATAATAGAGAATAAACCAAATGAGATTGGTGAATATAACGTACCTAAATACTTAGACGCTTTCAATAAGAAGATAAAACCATTATTAGTGGCTTACTCCTTAGATGTTAGAAATAGAATCTTAATAAAGAAACCTGAAGACAAAGAGATATTCCTAAGATCTGAATTAAAGTTAGTTAATAACCAACCAAATGACGTCAGTGATCAAGATACCTTATTAGAATTCTACACCCCTTCACCAACAGAAAGAGAGTTCTGGGATAAGTTATCATACAAATCAGATTTTTGGTTTGAGGATGATATAACATTTAGAATACCTGGGTTTGACGAAGAAATTAAAGTTTAACCCGAATATTACTAAAACTAAAGATATTTATAATAAAATATCCTATGGAGAATAGTAAAAAAATCAAAGAATTTATCGATTCAGATGGAACGATAATAAGTGGTGATATGAAACATATCGATTACAAGAATACGTCACACGACACTACTGATGCGGCTATACTAAAAACTAGACAACCATTTGTTTTCCAAAACTACAGAAGATATTATGGTGAAGCTACTCTACCATTTAACGAAGAGGCTGACAAACAAAAAGATAGTCCAGAAAAGTTCTATGAGTTCTTGTATAAAAAGGGTTTAGAAAATACTTTTGAAGATTATTTTATAGAAGTTAAAACCAAAAAAGACGTTAAACCAGCTAACCCAGAGGAAGATATAACCAAATCTAAAAAAGATATGGCTTTCAAAATGTTGGAAGATTTAATGAGTAGAGGTAAAGACTCGTCTATAATAACTAGAGATATGCCAGTTACTATAGAAGAAATAAAAGAAAAGGAAAACCTAATATTAGGTAAGTTAGATAAGTTGATAGAATTTTTTAATGAAAACATGAATGAATCAGAAAAAAAAGTTTTATTAGATTATTTCAAAAAATCTTTAAACGATGACTAGTCTTAAGGAAGAAATAAAAAGTTACATCGAAGAAGAAAACTCTATGTTAAAAGGTAAATCTTATGATTTACCAGATAATGTATTAGAATTCTTAAAAGATTGTATAAACAAATACTCTGAACACAAAACAGTTAAAGGTTATAAAAGAGCTAATCATTTAATTAACAATCCTAACCAACCTTTCGTTAATCTAGTTATGGTAAAACATTATTTTGACAATATCGATAAAGATAGTACTAGTAAAATAGAATACGACCTAAACGGTGGTGATGTAATGAATAAGTGGGTTCAAAACCTAATTAAAAGTGAAAGAGAAAGAGTGAAGGGTCAAAAGGTTGCCAGAACCAACGCGGGTATGAGCAAACAGTTTAGACAAGATAATAAAGACAACGACTTTGATACTAGTTTAGGTGACAGGATAATGGATACACCAGACTTAATGACTAATAGTGCTTTATTAGAGAACTTAGATAAAATAAAAAACTTAATAGATAAAATTTAATAATTATGGCTAATAATATTTTAAAAAAACCAGCTTCAGAACAACTTAGACAAGTAGCTTCTGATGAAAGAGATACTAAACTAATACCCAAGAACGAGTATAAACCAAACTCATTTGAGTACGGGTCTACTAACCCTAACGCAGTAAGTGATGGTGACAACAAGGGTAAAGGTGACTTAGGTAACGGTACTGTGGGTAACGTAACAGACATTGAAGAAAGGTCTAAATTACTGGCAGTGAACAATTATAAGAATACAAATACATATCCAGACTCTTCTGTACTTTAATTTTTTTATTTTATGTTTATAATTGAAAATAACGGTAATGATAAGTTAGATGCTATAAGGAATGCCATCGAAAACAAATATGAAATTTCATTTTGGTATCGAGGTGTTAAGGTTAGTGATCCTAACGTTAAAAATTATACCAAACAAAATTATAGACGTATACAACCAGTTGCGTTAGGTAAGAGTAAAGGGACTGGTAAGTGGATGTTAAGAGGTTACCAAACCTCTGGTGCTACAAATACTGAAAATAATAAATGGAAAACATTTATCGTTGATGAAATAAAAGATAATAGTGTACAAATAATGTATGATTCTACGGGTAAAGAATATAAAACATTCGAACCTAAAAGTGATTATAAGACCGACGGTTCTGACAAAAAAATGGATAATAATAAATCAATCCATTATTTAGACGTGAATAAACCAGCTGGTCCTAAAAATCCTAATTATAAAGAATCTGAATTAGATAATAATAAAGAAGAGACAGATACTGTTAATGTTAATGAATCTTACAGTTCTGGATTTTTAAAATGGGTATATAATACATATGAATAACGAAGACAAAGCAACTAAATTAGCTCAAGGTATTGCTAACGCAAGGAAAGTGATGCAAAAAGTGGAAGGGAACACTTCCTACAACAACCAATCTAACGGTTCTCCACAACAAAGCTATAACGAAAAACAACCAGAATATATTTCTGAAGAAGAAATGAGAGCTAGAGTCCAATCAAAGAATAACGGACCTAAAAACACTATGAAGAACTTAGATTCCTCTAAAATGCCTAAAGATATATTAGAGTCATTTATAAACAACCCTATTATGGACCCAACGGTACCTGTAGGTTTAGACAGTGTTATAAGTAAAGTTAACGAGAACAATACTTACGCAACTATACAAGATGAAACTGAACCAACGGTTAGTAATATCATTAATGAATCTACACCAGAAACTAAAATATCTGGAATGGATACTAAATTAATAGAATATATAATTAAGAAAACTGTTGAAGAAACGCTAGAACAAGTTAATAAACAAACACCTATAGATGAAAATATTCAGATAAGATTAGGTGAAAAGACCTTTGGTGGTAAGATAGTATCACTTAAAGAAAATAATAAAAAAAAGTAAAATTATTAAATTATGAGTAAAGAACAAATAATGGGTATCGTAAGACACGTACTAACCTTCGTTGGTGGTATTTTTGTCGCAAAAGGATTAGCAACAGACGCTTTTATGATTGAATTAGTCGGTGGAGGTATGACACTTATAGGTGGTGTATGGTCTATCATAGATAAAGTAAAATCTAACAAAGAAGGTTAATATGAGTGTTATTAAGTTTTGTAAAAACAAATGTTGTCCAGTTGTAGAGATTAAAGATACCTCTGTGGTATTAGGTGATAAAGAAGGGCCAGAAGGAATAACAACTTGGACTAAATCTCAATTCTCCGATTTCGTAGAAGCTGCTAAATCTGGCAAATTTGATGAATTAGTTATTAAAGACAATAAATAGTTTTTAATAAAATTTAAAATAATTGAAGAGGGATTTTGTGATCCCTCTTTTTTTTATTATATTTAAACAGATGGATAGGATTAAAGTATTAATTATAGGTGAGACTTGTACAGATGAGTTCGTGTACTGTGAGGTGAATAGACTATCACCTGAAGCCCCTGTACCAGTTCTAAACCCACTAAGTATTACTAAAAACAAAGGTATGGCTGGTAATACTAAAGAGAATGTGAAATCCTTAGTAGATAACCCAAACATCATACTAGTCACACAATCAGAAACCATAACTAAAACCAGGTACGTAGAGAATAAATCTAACCATATGTTCTTAAGGGTTGATAAAGGCGAAGACTCGATAACCCCAATAGAGTTAAATGAAGATATACTAGAATCCATAAAATGGTCTGATATAGTAATAGTTAGTGACTACAACAAAGGGTTTATGAGTGACCAAGATATAAAGACCATTGGTGAATTGAGTAAATTATCTATACTAGATTCTAAAAGAAGATTGACCACAGATATGGTTAACGGATATACATTTATAAAATTAAATGAGTTAGAATACACCAATAACGTAGATTTAAAACATGATGGTTTGATAATAACGCTAGGATCTAAAGGGGCTAAATATAAAGATAAAATATACCCTTCATCAAACCCACAAGAAACTATAGACGTTAGTGGTGCTGGTGATACATTCACGTCATCCTTCATAACATCATATTATTCAAAATCTGATATAGATTTTGCGATAAATACAGCTAACAAAAAAGCTTCTGAGGTTGTTAGCAAAAGAGGAGTTGTTATAGCTAAATAAATCACCGTATTAGTTTGATTTTAAGATTAATTTTACTATTATTATGTAAATAACTAATTTAATGAGTAAAATTAATATACTAGTAAACCCTAACGACAGGGCAGGCTCTGGGAAATACAGATGTATCGACCCACATGTCGTATTACAAAACAACCACGGAGAAGATTTCTTTGTTGAAATAAACCA
>Ga0209653_1000582_pt1 | contig 31844 bp, 46 predicted proteins | sample SaaInl6LU_22_DNA_FD_184644 | JGI IMG/M metagenome (GOLD analysis project Ga0209653, IMG submission 184644) | Marine microbial communities from expanding oxygen minimum zones in the Saanich Inlet - ESP_116LU_22_DNA (SPAdes) (version 2) | ecosystem: Environmental > Aquatic > Marine > Intertidal...
GGGTGATCTCAAGCTCGGTGCGCGTAAGTGCCGTCTCTACAAGAAGGATGAGGTGGTGAAGGTTGCCAAGAAGTATGGCATCAACACTGAGAAGAAGACTGTCCAGCAGCTGTGTGGTGCCATCAAGTCACAGGCCAAGAACTCTCCTAAGAACATGAACAACGTGCCTCTAGCCAAGTTGTACCCCGAGGCTGCCAAGAAGCGCGCTGCTGCGAAGAAGCGTGCGGAAAAGAAGGCTCTCAACAAGAAGGTTGCCACCAACTTTATGAAGGCCATGACCACTCGTATCACGACCCCCACAATGAAGGTGGTTCGGGCGGTTTCCCCTGTGCGTATCCCCAAACCCTCCAAGAAGGCGAAGCCCCTCACCAAGGATGAGGCCATCAAGCGTATCGGTGCCATGAAGGGTATCAAGGAGTATGAGAAGGGTATGCTCGTGAACCGCATCAAGAGGGGAACCATGTCTCCTCGTCGCGTCGTTAAGGTAGCTCGCGAAGTTTCTAGGTTAAATGCCCCCGCGTATCATATTAAGATCTAAATTTTCTCAACATATACTAAACAATGACTCCAGTACTCGTATCTGTAGACAAGGCGGGTGATCTCAAGCTCGGTGCGCGTAAGTGCCGTCTCTACAAGAAGGATGAGGTGGTGAAGGTTGCCAAGAAGTATGGCATCAACACTGAGAAGAAGACTGTCCAGCAGCTGTGTGGTGCCATCAAGGGTAAGGCGAAGAACAGCATGAACAATGTGCCTCTCGCGAAGATGTACCCCCAGGCTGCGAAGAAGCGTGTGGCCGCGAAGAAGCGCGCGGAAAAGAAGGCTCTCGACAGGAAGATTGCCGCTAACTTTATGAGGAACATGACCACCAGGATTCCCGCTCCCAGACCCAAGCCACGCAGCCCCAACCCAGCCGCTGTTGCGCGTGCCAGGGCTAACGTTAAAAATATGATAGATAAACGTGTTTCTTATATGAATGCGACTGGCCAGAGGATGCTCAACCAAGCGTCTCCTCGTGCAGTGATGCGTATTGCTCGGGAACTTCGTCGTCTTCGTTAAGGTCGTTATAGACCTTCTCCTCAGTGTCATAGAAGGCTTCGCTGTCTCCAATCATCATATCCCTTACGGTCTCATATTTAACTGAACTTAAAAAATATTTGTGTATTGGATACATGGAATTTATATATGAACACGACAATTTTTTTCCCGATGTATATTGTGATCATCTAGTTGAAAAATATGAGACAGATGGAATTAAAACTAAGGGGAGAACTGCAGCGGGTGTCGATATTAATATTAAACGCTCTTTAGACGTTGTAATGGGGCGTGATAATGAAACGTGGTTCGATGAGATTTGTTATATCTACGTAAAAGTTAAACAGGGTTTACAAAAATATGTAAAGTATTTATCAGATAACGACTACCACAATCAAAAACAATTATACGAAATGATTAAAACGTCTACTTTAACTCATCCACAAATACAAAAAACGGAACCAAACGGATTTTACACGTGGCATTTTGATGGAGGCGTTCCTGTATGTCATCGTTTATTTACCTATATCATTTACCTAAATGATCTAAATATAGACGCAGGTGGGAGTACAGAATTTTTACATAAAAAGATCCAACCTAAAAAGGGGAAATTAGTTATATTTCCAGCTACGTGGCCACTTTTACACCGCGGTGAAACGGTCAGGAAAGGAAACAAGTATATACTCACGGGATTTGTTCTTTCCTCTCCAGAATAATTTAAGGAAATGAATACTATACATAGTAATGGATTTTATTTACGAAGAAGAAGGTTTTCTACCATCTGAAATCTGTAAAAAAATGATTGAAAAATTCGAAGACGATGATAATAAGTTTGTCGGAATGACAAAGGAGGGAACAAATCTGAATAATAAAAAGACTACCGACTTAATTATCAACTCTTTAAAAGCTTGGCACGTAGAGTCTGATTACCTGACGTCGAAATCTACTGAAATGTTATCTAAGTACAGAACATATCTCTCGGGTTCGGAGTTTAACCAGGATAGTAAACGCATTCAGGAACTTTTCAGTCGTACTTATTTTTCTTCATTTTTAATTAATAAATACACAACTGGTGGATTTTATAGATGGCATTATGATGCTACACCTATTAATAGCCGTATTTTAACTGTTGTTGTATACTTAAATGATATAGAAAGCGGTATTGGTGGGACGACAGATTTCAAAAACGGAAGAAGGATTCAACCCAAAACAGGTAAATTGTTAGTTTTCCCTTCATCATGGACACATTTATATCGTGATAAAAAGCTCGAAAATGGAAGCAAATACGTTTTGACGTGGTTTGTGTACGGTGATGCTAATAAGTGTAAGGCTGGTGATTAAATTATACGATTTTCGTCTTCGCTAAGGTCGTTATAGACCTTTTCCTCGGTGTCATAGAAGGTTTCACTGTCCCCAATCATCATATCCCTTACGGTTTGGTACAATACAGTTGAGAGGGCAAACTTGTAAGCCAGGAACCCCACGAAAGTAGCTCCATAATCAAAGTCGAACGCAAATGGTGCGTTATTCCACGACACTTCAAAAGCAGCGGCACACAATGGTGCCAAAAACTCCTTCTGAATTGCCGAATTTTCGAAATTGTCCACCCTATCCGACAGAAGGGTCACATACGCGTACGACGCGGCGGCTCCCAAAACAGCCGATACACCCTGGTCGGCACCTTGTGTGATGAAGTAAGAAGCACTGAGAGCTGTTCCATATCCAGCTGTAGACCTCTTTAGGGTTGTCTTGAGGTGGGAGTACTCAGTGGGGATGACTGGCTTGGCGAACGCGTAAGTGAGGGACATTCTATGTGAAAGTCACTTAAAATCTTTATCCGAGTTAACAATAAGAATGCCGTGCCAGCGTTGTCGTAAGAAGTGTGGTGTCCCCATAGACTGTAACTATTGTGAAGGTAGTTTCTGTCCAAGTTGTATCAATTTGACGAAGCATGATTGCCAAGGTGCAGATATCAAGAAGATGAAGCAGCGTAAGGAACTGAAGGAGCAGACAGCCTTCGAACCACCACCGAAGTGCTTAAAGATTTGACGGCTCTAAAATAGTATGGATTTTGTATTCGAATGTGATGATTTTTTAACAAAAGAATACTGTGAAATCATAATAAAAAAGGTTGAAAGTAAAGGTACTACAGTTCCTGGTCTAATATCAGGTGAACGCCAACCTCACATAAAAAAGGGTGATGATATATACCTGACACGCGACTTTAACTTATGGCAAAAGGAAATACGATTTTTAGATATTAAAATAAAAGAAGTCGCAGATAGGTACAAAAAACATTTAATCGATAATAAATTGTATCACAAACTGGAAGTGGATAATTTTTTCCGTGACATGAAACTTAATCTACCACAAATTCAACAAACGAAGACAGGTGAATTTTACAGATGGCATGTTGATTCAACTGTAAAAGGTTGTAAACGTGTATTGACATACATCATATATTTGAATGATATGAATGAAGAAAATGGTGGAAGTACTGATTTTTTGAATAAATCTATAAAACCTAAAGCTGGAAAATTAGTAATATTTCCCGCCACATGGACTTACATTCATAGAGGTAAAAGGGTTGAAAAAGGTACCAAATATATATTATCTGGTTTCGGGTATTTGAACGTGGTTTAAAGATTACAATGCATCTCAATGTATTTCAATGGGGTCGGACTTCATATATACCCAGGACAATTTCCTTACACGGGGAGATTGTGATGCGATTATAGAGAGATTTGAAAAGTCTAATCAAGTTCGACCTGGTATAACGAAAGGGGGTTATAACCCAAAATACAAGCAGCAGATGGAAATCGACTTAGTAGAATTAGGTAAAAATATGGAAATATCGATATCCACAAAAATTAAAAAGCTTATCGGTGACTATGTTACATTTTTACATGGTAAAGGATGTGATCGTGGCAATGTTATATCGACTAATCTGAATCCTCGTTATATTTCTTCATCGGGGTGTATGATACAAAAATCGGGAGTGGGTGACTTTTATAGATGGCATTTCGACAGTAATTTTGGTTTGGACACTCGAAAGAATGAGGTATATAATAGACTACTTTCTGTCATAGTTTATCTAAATGACATGGAAGAAGGATGTGGTGGAACTACTGACTTTTTTGCATATGGAAGTGTTAAACCCAAATGCGGTAAAGTTCTTATATTTCCCGCGACATGGGATTTTTTACATAGGGGTAAAAGGGTTGAGAAGGGATATAAATACATTCTCACAACTTTTATACACGCTGGAAATATCCATTCTCAGTAATGGCTTAAAAGATAGTTTCATACACCATATATGGATTTCATTTATGAAAAGGAAAAACACGTACCCAACAGTTTTTGTGCTGAGTTGATTGATTTCTTTGAAAATAACAAACATGAACAGATTGAGGGTGCCACGGTAGGTGGTGTAGATAGAAATATTAAAGTGTCCATAGATTTACCACTGACTAGGATGCTCGATTCTGCACAATTCTATAACAATAAAATACTCGAATATGTGAACATAGGTATCGAAAACTATAAAGAGTATATATACGAAAACAATCTTGATATGAAAAAAAGATTGTTTGAAAATCTGTTAGATTCTACATTTATAGGTTTAGCACAGATTCAAAAAACTGAACCAAGTGGATTCTATCGCTGGCATCATGATGCATTTTTACCTAAAGGTAGCCGTTTACTTACATACATTTTATACTTAAACGATGTAGACGAAGGGTGTGGTGGAAATACAGAATTTGTTGGTGGTAAATCTATTCGACCTGAAGCGGGTAAATTAGTAATATTTCCTGCTACATGGACATATTATCATAGAGGTGGAAAACTCAATAAGGGTGTTAAGTATATAGCTACTTCATTTATCTGGTGTGAACCACCAAATGAAGTCATTTAGTTCATACTAAATGGATATACCCAAATTACTTAGGCTGAGATGTCCGAGTGGTCTAAGGAGGGTGTCTTAAGAACACCTGGCGTAAGTCTCGCGGGTTCGAACTCCGCTCTCAGCATACATTTACTTTTTAACGCGCTTTTCGAGGTTCTTGATTTTGTTTTCAAGGTTTTTAATCTTGAGTTTGTCATTCTTCCTCATGTTGTTAACTTGCGCCTGTGTATACATACGATAGGTTGCGTTCTTCCTGACACTATTAGGTCCGAATAGAGATTTTCCGTGAGTCGTAGCCATTTTTATTATACGCAAATATTTAAAACACAGTCGCACTCATAGCTCAGTGGTAGAGCGCAAGCTTAGTAAGCTTGAGGTCAGGGGTTCGAAACCCCTTGAGTGCAAATTCACATCATGAATAAGAAGTATGTTTTTCTTTTTCATGACGTAAATTAGGATGTTCTTGTGTATTGCAGAATTTCTGTTGAAACTTGTATATAAAGAGAGGATAAAGAGGGGGGAGTCACCCCGAGGTTCATCATACAATATAAGGATTAGGGACAAAACTAAAATATAATGACCCTCGGAATCAAGAAACTTTCCTTCGATGCTCTTCTACCTACTCGTGGCTCCATTGGTTCTGTGGGTTACGACCTCTATAGCAATTGTGATGGTGTTATTCCGACATCGGAGAGGATGCTCGTCTCTACGGGAATCTCAGTGGTACTCCCCAATGGTGTCTATGGGCGGGTCGCACCTCGTTCGGGACTTACAGTCAAGCATGGTATCCAGGTCGGAGCGGGGGTTATCGACCCAGACTATACGGGGGAGGTCAAAGTCGTTCTCTTCAATCATGGAGAAAAGGACTTTGAGGTAAAGAAGGGTGACCGCATCGCACAACTTGTCCTCGAGAAATGTGAGACGCCCCTAATCGAGGAGATTAGTATCGTCGAGGATACAGAGCGGGGTTCAGGTGGTTTTGGGTCTACTGGCAATTAGGGAACCATAAATCTTCTGGTTGAGGCATGAAAAGAACGCCTTTTTGCATAGTCATAAAAAGTTTAGCCTTATTGACATCTGGGTATGACAGGAGCATCCATCGTTCCCAGAAATCCGCCCTGAAATAATCTTCCCAGTCCTCCTTATCACTTTCATCAACCATCAACATACCTCGATGAATTTCATGGTGATTTGTTTCTATCCGCAACTTCTTAGGAATGACAGCTCCCTTCCTAATAAGATGTGCGCGCATGAGACGAGCGTCACCATGATCAGGGTAATATTGAGTACTCTTCTGACCGAAATCAATGGCTCTCCTGGATGGCAGAACGACTCTATACTTGTGTGTGATAGATGGACTGGGGGTGAGTGTGACACGCATATATTAAAGATTATACTATTATTTTTGTAAATGGACGAGAGTTTCATTTACGAAATAAAAAACAATTTACCAGCCAATCTGTGTAAAGCTATTATCAAAAAATTTGAAAGTAGTCCTGAACATTACGAACATGGGAGAGTAGGTATATTCCCTGTAAATAAACAGTGGAAAGATAGTACAGAAATTCACATTGAAAAATATGAAGAATGGAGAAGGGCGTACATAAAATTATCATATTTTCTATCTCTGGGTATCAAGGAATATAGAGAAGAAATAAAAAAGTTTGTAGATAAAACTTGTGGGATAGACGGCGATACGAATTTCGCATTACACTTTTCTATCGGTTCTGAACATTTCCATCGTGATTTGAACATACAAAAAATTCGAAAAGGTTCGAGGTATAGGTGGCATAACGATTATGATGACAATACACCCGATAGGGTTGCCACAATTATGTGGTATTTAAATACATTAGAAGAAGACGAAGGTGGTAAAACCGCTTTTATAAATGGTAGAAAAGTAAGACCAGAAGAGGGTAAACTTCTTATTTTTCCATCTACATGGAGTGCCATTCATTGTGGTGAGTTAATCAAGGCTGAAAGTAAATATATACTCGTTGGCGCTCTGTATAGACAACATATGGAATTTAAGGAATAAGAATACAATAATTATATGTTAGAATACATCGCGTCTGGTAATATACCTATTCGAGTTGGACAATCCGCAAAAGAAAACGACCAACTCACGAATACGAGTGACCCCAAGCACTGGTGGATGCATGCGAGTGGATATCCAGGTGCACACGTTGTCGTGTGTTACGAAGGAGAGGAACTTCCTAGAGATGTGAAGAGGGATGCGGCTGTACTGGCTGTGCATCACAGTAAGACACCTGACTCAAAGATGTCCTGGGTTGAACTTGTGCGTGTCGAAAATGTTTCTTCCCTCAGGCAGCATGGACGAGTGACACTCCATGGTGAAGTTGTTCAGTTGACAATCTTCATGAAGAAGGAAAAACTGAGACTTGATAGATTGTTAGGAAAAAAATCTACGTGCATATTATAAAAAATGATGGTAGTCGTAGGACTCGTTGTACTATTAATAATTTTGGGTGGTGCTACCGTTCTCGTCTACCTGAACAAGGACAAACTTTTCAAGAAAAAGGATGAGGATGAGGACAAACTTTTCAAGAAAGAGGATGAGGATGAGGATGAGGATGAGGATGAGGATGATGAAGGTCCAGTTGTCAATGTCACAGAAGATGGTTCGAGTGTCGAGACGTATACGTCAGGAAAAGAAAATTACATAGCATTTCCAAGGGTTGATGAAAGTGTATCACCATATACGGTCTACGCCTATAACCCAAATGATAGTATAGTTACATCGAACATGACGGGTTCGGACGAAACATGGAACAATACAACTAACAAATGCCCAGACGGAACACTCGATTGTTTATACTACGAGAGGGTTACGGGTGGACGTGTAACAGCGATCACAGATAAAAATGGTAAAGATTTAATCCAAACCTTTATTGATGATTATTGGGGCGGTAAATTGACTGCATATGACGAACACGCTGACAGTTTTGAGATAAAAATGGATGAGGGTGGTGCGTTGTACAGTGAACGTGATGGTACAAAAGTGTATTTTAAACCTGGTGTTAACTTTCCACCTGGTGTGTTCTTGTTAGCACTCATGATCAATTTGAAAAAGAAATATCCCAATAAAAAACCGATTATTAAGATTGACTTACCAGCTAAAACACGTAAAGAAATCGAAGACGCTCTACGAGAAACGAATAAATGATTTTAAAGTAACCCCCTGTACGTTCCAGCAATGTAGTAGACATCATCGAATCCAAGTTCCTCCAATTTCTCTGCTGCAAATCTGGCTCGTTGCCCAGTGTTGCAGTAGACGAGTAACCCCTTCTTGGGAAGTTCTGTGGTAGTCTTCTCGTTAATCTTGTCAACAGGGATATGAAGTGCCTTGGGGTAATGTCCTGCGCGATACTCAGTGGTTGTGCGAACGTCGATGACCTTCTTTATTTTACCCTCTTTGATGAGGCGTTTGGCTTCGGAGGAAGATACTAGGTTCTGTCCCATAAAGGTGTATGCGAGGGCTCCAGTGAGGGCACCAGCTATGATAAGTGGTATCATTTAGTATTTGTGGGGATTTTAACTTTGACGTGTTCCATCTCAAAACAACATTGTGCGTGACCATCGTATGTCCTTTTACACGCCCTGCAATAGTACAAAATGGTATAAAGTGTAGAGTCGTCCATAGTATAAATGGCACTTGGAAAAAAACAAGAAGTCTCTACTCGCCTGACCCCCGATGAGTTCGCTAAGCAGTCAATGGATGCTCGTATTGCCGTGATGGAAGAGGCACTTAAGGGTGAAAAGGTTCGATACAAGTCTAAATGTGACTCGGATAAGTTCAAGGATTTCCTCGAAGACCGACTCACAATTTGGGTGGGAGAGAAGGACAAGACCTTCTATGGGAAGGGGATGTATGAAAAGACGAAAACTTTGATTGACAACTGGAATTAATTACCGAACGCGACACCAGCCATACCATTCTTGATACGAAGAATGTTATAGTTGACCGCGTAGACACGATGAAGCTGGTTACCACCCGAGGGGTTGGTGATGCTGAGCTTCGCGTTATCGATACGAGAGAAGTTGAGGGAACCTGTGGGCTGCATCTTGCTCATGGTGAGGCAGAATGGCCACGAGTAGGTGGGAACGTTATCGATGGCACCATCGGGGAGGTCAGTGCAGTGCATCTCGGCGACGACATCGTGGTGGTACACGTTAGACATGTTCTCGAAGAGTGCCGTACCGTTGATGTAAAGGGACGCGGTATCGAAGGTATACTCGGACGTGTAGTTGGCATCGTTGGCATTACCAGACACGAGGTGGAGAGACTTCACTGGGTGGTTGAAGTAGCTGAGGTCAAACTCGGTATCGGTGTTCGACGCCAATTGGTGCTGAGTCTGGGTGATGAGGAGTTCGTGTTCGTTGTCCGTGAAGAACTTACGCTCATCGGTGTCGAGGTACACATAGTTGCCGTACACCTTAGGGGTACCAGCGGCGGTGTAACCATCGCGGCACTTCACACGAATCTCGACGTCATGGTACTGGAGCGCCACGAGGGGGAGAGACTTCGTCCAGTCTTCACCGAAGAAGAAGGGAATCATGAAGTAGTTACCCGAATGGTTCTCCTTGCGAGTGTTCGTGGTTACAGCGAAGGACGCCTTGGCGGCGGAGTCACGCATCAGCGCGTTGTGAACACCCTGAATGTAGAGGGAGTCGAGCTGAGACACCTTCTGACCACCAATCCACAGCTGAAATTCGGTGGGGTTGGAGGCGGTACTCGAGAAGAGACCGTCGGGGTTACCCGAAACGTTCGAGACGAGGGTATCCTCGATCCAAATGTAGCTCATGAGATCACCCTTCGAGCGAATGGGAATGGTAACCTCGTTGTTCCCACCGAAAGTACCGATGTAGTCCAGGCGCTCAGGCTTCATGGCGAAGTTGGTGTAGCGTTTGTAGTTCTGACGGAAGAAGCTGACCTGGGGATCACCCGTGATGTAGACATCCTGGGCGCCCACCGACACTAGCTCAATTAAAGCAGCAGACATTTATTAATAAACGATATTAAAATTTTCGCTCAATATAAACATATGGTCGTCTTCCAAGCTCTCACATGGGAGGCGAGGGACACAGACGAAGAACACTTAATCAGCATCTTTGGAAAGACAGAGGGTGGTAAATCTGTATGTGTCACGACATCGTTTGACCCCTACTTCTTTGTAAAACTTCCACGCGGAACAACTCAACAAGATGTCAAGATTCTGTTTAATGAACTTAATCGTCTTCGAGAGAATTGTGTGACGAGCTATAGTCTGACGAAACAGAAGGATGTTTGGGGATTTCAGAACAACGAGGAGTTCAACTATATGCACTTGAACTTCAAGACCCTTGAGGCTAGACGCCGAATCAACTCCCTCTTCATGTACAACAATGAATTCAAAAAGTATCACGTCTATGAATCGAACCTCGACCCCGTCCTGAGGCTCATGCACCGAACTGGGATTCAATCGACTGGATGGTTGGATACTGGTTCTGATTGTGTACGTTCCCATCTTGCCAAGGTTGATATTGACCTGTGGTGCAACGATTGGACAACCCTCAAACCCGTGGCTCGAGATGACATCGCACCATTTGTTGTAGCTTCTGTGGATATTGAGTGTAACAGTTCGACGGGTAAATTCCCCGATGCTGACATTCCTGGTGATGCATGCTTCCAGATTGCAGTGTCCCTGTGTACATTCGGAAACGATGAACCATATGAAAAGGTTTGCCTGTGCTACAAAAAGACTGAGGGTCCAGGTGTCGTAAGCTTCGACACGGAGAGGGAGATGCTTCTGGCATTCAAGGATTACTTACACGACAAAGATATCGACATCATCACGGGTTGGAACATCTTCGGATTTGACCTTGAGTACATTTATAAACGTGCGGCAATGACTGGGTGTGGTATGGGTTTCTATCAGATGGGTAAACTTCATGACACGGAGTCACATCTTCTCCAGAAGAAGTTGAGTTCGAGTGCTTTGGGTGACAACTTCCTGAAACTTCTGCCAATGCCTGGACGATTCATTTTCGATTTGTTCCATGAGGTGAAGAAGGGGTACAAGTTGGATTCCTATAAACTCAACGAAGTTTCGAAGCTCTACCTGGGAGACCAGAAGATTGACATGTCCCCGAAGGAGATGTTTGCGCGGTACAAGGAGGAAGACCCCGTAAAATTGGGTGAAGTTGCGGAGTATTGTATCAAGGATACACTCCTCCCCCACAGACTCACGAAGAAGTTGTGTATCCTACTGAACCTCCTGGAGATGGCGAAGGCGACATGGGTACCCCTATGCTTCCTGGTTGAGCGTGGGCAGCAGATTAAGGTGTTCAGTCAGTTGACAAAGAAGGCGAGGGAGCTTGGATATATGGTACCGACCATCAAGTATGGTTCTATTCCTGAAGAACCTTATGAAGGTGCGACTGTTTTAGAGGCACAAAAGGGAGCCTACTATACACCAATCACAGCTCTAGATTTTGAAGCACTGTATCCATCAATCATGACAGCTCACAACCTTTGCTATTCCACCCTAGTGATGGATGAGAGGAGGTATGGCAACGTCCCTGGTGTTGAGTATGAGACGTTCAGCGTCGGTGACCGCACATATAAGTTTGCTCAAAATGTACCAAGCCTTCTTCCGAGTATTCTCATAGAACTCAAGCAGTTTCGCAAAAAAGCGAAGAAGGATATGGCGGCTGCGACGGGTGCGATGAAAGAGGTGTACAATGGGAAGCAGTTGGCGTACAAAATATCTATGAACTCTGTCTATGGTTTCACGGGTGCTGGTAAGGGTATTCTACCATGTGTACCCATCGCATCAACGACGACTTGCAAAGGTCGCATGATGATTGAAGACACGAAGAATTACGTCGAGAAGAATTTCCCTGGTGCGAAGGTGAGGTATGGTGACACGGATTCTGTGATGGTTGAGTTTGATGTCGGCGACCGCACAGGTGAAGAGGCTGTGAAGTACAGTTGGGAAATTGGTGAAAGGGCGGCAGAGGAGTGTAGCGCTCTCTTCAAGAAGCCTAACAACCTGGAACTTGAGAAGGTCTATTGGCCATACTTCTTGTACTCGAAGAAGCGTTACGCTGCCAAGTTGTGGACGAAGGGGAAGGATGACCAGATGCACATGGACTACATAGACATCAAGGGTCTTCAAGTTGTTCGTCGAGACAACACACCCCACGTAAGAGAGGTATGCAAAGAACTCCTCGATGTTGTGTTGACGTCAAATGATACGGGTCCACCGAAGGAGTTGGCACAGAAACGTGCAAACGAACTTTTGAGTGGTGAGATATCTAATGACAAGCTCGTACTGAGTCAGTCTCTCTCGGATTCGTACAAGGTTGGGGGAAACTCTGTATCTATCACAAGTCCTCAAAGTTCACAAATTAACCAAGCCCATGTGCAAGTGGTGAACAAGATGCGGGAAAGGAGGCCAGGTTCTGAGCCACAATCTGGAGACCGCGTCCCGTACCTACTCGTAAAGACGGACAATCCCCGAGCGAAAGCGTTCGAAAAGTCCGAAGACCCAAAGTATGTTGAGGAGAACAATATACCTGTGGACTATCACTACTACTTCGTGAACAAGTTCCTGAACCCTGTATGTGACCTACTCGACCCCCTCTATGACAACACGAAGCAAGAGATTTTTGGTGAAATCATTGAATCCCACAAGCCACCACCCAAAAAGCGTGAACCCGCTCTGAGTACCATGAAAAAGGAAGAACTCATCGAGGAGTGTAGAAAGCAAGGTCTCGACGACACTGGAAAAGTTGCCGACCTTCGGGAACGCCTTAAGCAGAAAAGACAAAAAGAGAATTCGGTTGAAGACTTATTTAAAAGCTACGAGCAAAGTATGAATAAGTCATGATTTCGAAGGACAAGATTTCAAAAGTCGTCGCTGATAGCGTAAAGAAACTGGTTATCGAAGAACTGCCTGGTCGTATCGAGGATGCTATCAACGAACACATGTACGAAATGGTTGAAGATGAGGTTTCTAGGTATACTGAATATAAGCTCAGTATGACTCTAGAGAATGTTTCCAAGACCCACGGTATACCACTTGACCTCCTTTTGCGAGACGTAGCTGAGACGAACAAGTCTGGGGGATGTAAGGGTACGAAGACGACAACAGAAGGGACAAAGAGATGCTCATTTAGGGCTGTACATGATGGATACTGTCGGTATCACAAGGCTCAAGGAGAACGTATCAAGAGGCGTCACCTGCCAAGTAAAAATTTACACACTCACGGACCAGAGCAAATGAATGTCAGTGGATGTCCAGGCTGTGAAAACTCGAACAGTTACCTGGATTTGAACAAACTCATGTGTGAAGAAATTCAAAAGGGCTTATAGAATTAGGGCTAGGTATTTGTAATGAGTAAATCGGGTATTCTACTAAATTCGATAAACGGCTTTTATGAAAATGAAAAAAACCGAACTAAACTACTAACCATTTTGGACAAATCAAGTGGCATCTCACTTCGAAACCTCGAATGGTTCATCACAAACTATGCCAAAAAGAACAACACATCATACAAGACAACAGATGGTAAACTCTTTACTGTACATTGCGCGTACAAGTCGAGCTTGGATGGATACAGTAAGAAACTCTTTGACCCTTTCTGTCGGTCAGAGAAGTTTGCGTACACGATTCCTGGGACATCTCATGAAATCCATACAACCCTAGCGCAGTTGAATTTCATCAAATGGTGCATCAAGAACAACATCATAGACTATATCGCCTGTAACAAGACGTCACTTTTTAATAAGCAATCGACATAAACCCCTTGTCGAACACGAAGGTTTGATACCCCGTGTAATACATGTTCAGAGAGTACGTATTAGATTCCACATTCACCAATGAATTTTCACTCGTATCTAGTTTCACTTCTATCGATGTTTTATCTGACTGAATCTGACTAAAATCCAAGTTTCCCGATGGTTCCACGTTTACTGGGTTCATCGAGAAACTGTATGTGTACACATTCCTGAAAGGTCTCGCTAGACGATTCCTCAATGGGATGAGATATTTGTAGTAATTGTGGTTGGTGTTGGAAACATTTGGAAGTTTGTTACCATTGATGTAAAAACTCGCTTCGGACATGATGGGGTAGAAGAATGTTTGAATCTCGTCGAAGTTTACGTTTGAAGAAAAGTTGAAACGGTTCTGACAAAACTGTTTCTCCAAGTTGGCTGGTTCGGGTCCATTGGCGACATCTTCATTCTCGAAATCAGTGTTTCTGAGAAACCAGTGGATACATTTGACTGGTATGTTTGGTACAAGGTTTGTACGAATACTGTCCTTTCCAGTTTCACTCACGGTGGTTGGGTGTTTACGAACCAAGTCTGTGATAAATGTCTGTCTCTCATTCGCAAAGTATTTCCGTTCTTCAGGGTTTACTGTGATTTCTTCAGTGATGAGTCTAAATTCACCAAGTTCGAGTACCTTTGTACTTTCCGTGAAGAAGGTTTGTTTGTGAAACTCAAGCTCGAAAATAATCTTCTGTCGGTGTATCCCACAAAGAGGGAAATAGGGGCGATTCGGTGCGTTCGACGAATACTCATCACTCGCAAACTTCCGAGAGAAGAAGAAGTGAAGGGGAATCATGAGGTCTGAACTGTTTCGAGAAATCTCTTTAAATTCAGCTGTGGTTGAGTCATCAAAACCGAGATTCCTGTTGACTAAGAACCGATTCGCCACCTTCTCTGACATCTCGAGGTAGAGTTCATCATATATGATTCCCCAATCATCATGAATCTTTTCGACTTCGAGTTCATCAACAAACATCGTGACACTCTTGAGAATGTGCCGACCCAGCTGGTCTGCGTAAAACCCAGTAGAAGGGTTTGTGAGTCCAGGCATAGTCACACTCAGCCACATGTTGCTGAGGAGGTCACCCATATTTTGGGGACGAAACTCAACCTTCACAGTCTGACCAAATGGCCAGTTCGCAACCTGTCCAGGGTTAACAACGTTACGTGAGCGGTGGTATTTTCTAAATTCTGAATGTCTGAGTTCATTATTACTATTAAAGAACGTATCTTCAGGGTCTTTGGAAAGGAGGTGTGTATCCTGCTTTCCAATAGCCTTCAGGGAAATTTTAGCGGCTTCACCCATATCTATCTACTACTCACATATTTTTAATATCCGTTTTCCACATTGTCACGTGGCTTGTCTTCATCATCTTCTCCAGCTCATCCTTCGCCTGCTTCGCCTCATCCATCAATGCCTTGACGCGCTCCTCGGTATACTCAACAGTCTTCGTGTTTAGGAGATAGTCCCATGAGCCATCAATCTTCGGGAATGTTGCAGACATCTCCTTCTCCAACTCCTGCTTCTTTCTCTTGAAGACCACCAACTTTCCCTCGATAACCATCGTCACGAACTTTGACTTGAGACTGCACATCTCCGTTCTTCTTTGGAGGACATCGATGAGGTGCGCCTTCCTCTTCTTATAGTGTTCGAGACGCAACTCCACAAAGTCCGCGAGAATCTCTTCGGGGGTTGTGTACCTGTGAATACCCTTGGTGGGGTGGAACAGGTGCATGTTTGAGACATGGAACGTCTTTCTCATCTTGAGGTCTTTCACCAAGTCCTTCCCCGAGTAGCCAAAGATTTCAAAGTCAACATCCTCGGTGGTACTGTTGTTCGTGTAGCTCGTAATCATCTTCTTCTCCATTAGGGTGTCCAGATACTCCTTGTAATCCTGAGTCCAGCGACCTGGTGGAAGTTCCGTAACCTTCAGTCTGGAACCAGTGTCTCTCCATGTACCCTCAGTCACCCAAAGACCTCCCTCATCTTTGTACACCTTACCCTTGAAACCCCTGAACCATGGCTTCATAGGTACAGCCTCTTCACCACCTAGGAATCTCTTGATATTCTCTTTGATGTCGTCTGGATTGAATGGTGGGACATAGCAGCTGAAACCCGTGCCGATACCTTCAGTACCATTCACGAGTACCATCGGAAGAGTGGGCATGTAAAAGTCTGGTTCGATGGAACGTCCATCATCGTCGAGGTAGTTGAGGATGGCGTCATCCTTGGGGTTAAAAAGCTTTCGAGCCTCCTTGGTCAACTTCGTGAAGATGTACCTCGTCTGAGACGCATCCTTACCACCCATGAGGCGTGTACCGAACTGACCACAGGGTTCGAGGAGATTGATGTTGTTCGAACCCGTGTAGTCATTCGCCAACTTCACAATCGTCTCTGCCAGGGAAACTTCACCATGGTGATAGGCACTCTTCTCAGCCACATAGGCCGCCAACTGGGCAACCTTCATCTCTGCAGTCAAGTTCTTTTGGAAACATGAGTACATCACCTTACGTTGAGAGGGTTTGAGGCCATCTGCTACATGGGCGATAGAACGCTTCAAGTCTGCAAGACTAAAGTTCACCAAGTCCTTGTGTACAAAGTCGGTGATATCTAACTGCTTCACATCACCATAGGCCACCTCGAGTTGGTCAGCATCTTTGGCAGTACTCTCGAGGAGCCAAGACTTCCGCGCATCAGACTTTTTCTTATCGAAAGCAAGAACGATTGAGTCATCAGTCATCGTATCCATATCAAACTTCACAGTGAGGTCTTGAATCTTCTTGAAATATTCACGAGCCTCGGCTGAGGTAGAAGTACCCAAACCCTTGTAGTACTTGATTTTCCACCCCTGTTTCCCCGAACCGTACCACGTTCTGAAAGCCGAGTCGGTGTAGAAAGACTTGGTCTCAGAACCCTTTGTAGCCTTGATGATTGGTGTCACCATCGACACCACAAAGTTCAACTTGAGGAGGCTTGGCCAGAAGTAGTGAATCATATTGAGGATGAGACCCTTGATGTGAGACCCATCATTATCCGCATCAGTCATAATCATGAGTCGGCCATAGCGAAGCTCGGAAACGTTCGTATACTCCTTACCCTGTTGAAGTCCCAAAATCTTCTTGAGGTCATTGAACTCCTGGTTGGAGGTCAACTGAGCCACTGAAGAGTCCCTCACATTCTTACACTTACCACGGAGGGGGAAGACACCATAGTGGTCTCGACCCACCACTGAGAGACCAGCGACAGCGAGGGTCTTTGCCGAATCACCCTCCGTGACGATGAGTGTACACTTCCCAGATTGTGCCGTACCAGCCTTGTTCGCATCATCCAACTTGGGGATACCAGTAATCTTAGACTTCCTGGCTCCATCAGTCTTCTTGAGTTCCTTCATCTCCTTGAACTTCGAGAGTGCCGTGAGTTCGTCTGCGATACCAGTCTTGAGAACATTCTTCACAAAGTTCTTCGGGGGTTCAAACTTGGAACCAAAGTCGGCAGCCTTTGAGGTACACTCAGACTTTACCTGACTTGAGAAGGTTGGGTTCTCGAGGGTTGCCTTCACGAAGATGGTAAAAGCGTTCTTCACCTGTTGAGGCTTCAACTTAATCTTCTTCGCCATGTCATCAATGATTCCATTGGCGATATGGTTTGCGACATGGTCGACGTGGGTACCACCTTTCATGGTACAGATACCGTTGACGAAAGAGACTTGCTCGAGACCATTCTCCGAGGGTCCAATGCAGACTGACCAACGGTCTCCAGACACAGAGGCAACTTCTTGAACACCTTCGTGCATCTTGGCATAGGCCTCAAAGTTTTGTTTAGGGAGGACATCTTCATTGAACTTCACTTTACAGTTTTGGGTCGTACAGATGTTCGCATCCCAAACCCTCTTCTGGAAAATGTTGTAGATGGTATCGTCCATCTTGGACATCCCGAACCTCTTCCACTCGGGTGTGAAAGTGATAGAGACGGAGGACGTGGCACCCGAATGTTTTTTGATTTTTGGTGGGTCACAGACAGTCATGTTCTTCGACCACTTTTGGGTATAGGTCTGCTTCGTCTCATGATCCTTGATGACCACAGAAAACTCAGTAGAGTAGATGTTCGCCAATTTGGCACCGTAGCCATTGCGACCACCGACAATCCTCTTTTGAGTATCATCATAATTGGTACTCGTGAGGAGGTGACCAAAGACAAGTTCAGGATTCCATAGACCCTCCTTCTCGTGCATACGAACACCGATACCACCGAGGGGTCCATTGTTCTCGATGGTCACTGAACCCACATCCTTGTCGATGGCAACAGAGATGGAATTCACATGTTTGGGGTGGAGAGAGTTGCGGTCGATGGCATTGACCAGAATTTCATCAAAGATTTTCAAGAGGGCTGGGGAGTACTTGAGGTTCTTCTTTGAAAACTTTTCACCATTGAGGATCCAGTAGGGTTCTGTACCCAATTCAACTGGACCGACATAGGAGTCAGGTCTCTTGAGAACGTGTTCGATATGGGTGAGTTTTTGGACACTTTCCATATTTTCTTGGATTGATTACAACTCAAAACTCTAACTTAGGTTGAATTTAAAAATAAACATTCATACAAAATATATGCTCACCCTCGCCTCCGTCAAGCCTCACGTGAACACTGCTCGCAGGTTTGAGAAGCGTATCAATAAGGCTGTCGTCAAATCAGCTGTGAAGGTCATCGACAAGGTTTACAAGGATCGGGATTATGCCCGTTTCTATGTCCTTGAGACGGTCGCTCGTGTCCCATACTTTTCGTTCGTCTCTGTTCTACACCTATATGAGTCCTTCGGTGTGTGGCGTAAGGCTGACTTTTTGGAGACACACTTTGCTCAGACCATGAATGAGTACCACCATCTTCTCATCATGGAAGACCTGGGTGGTGATGAGCGTTTCGTTGACAGATTCTTCGCACAACACACAGCCTTCGCATACTACTGGCTAACATGCCTTTTGTATGTGGTGTCACCAAGGATGGCATACAATCTCTCTGAACAGGTGGAGGAGCATGCCTATCACACCTACGATGAATTCCTCAAACAGAATGGGGCGAGCCTCTCCCTCGAGCGTCCACCAGCCGTGGCTGCCAACTATTACGGTAACGTCAATAACTTGTATGATGTTTTTACCCGAGTTCGCGACGATGAGGGTGACCATGTGAAGACGATGCAGGACTGTCAAAACTTTCTTGAGGTAAAGTAAGAGATGTACCTCTACCTGATAGCCGCCATCTTTGTTCTCTTCTTGATGATGCAGAACAAGACAAGGGGTATGAACAAAGCTATTGAGAAGCTTGTTCGTCAGTCTGCTCGATATGCTACGGCTGCGCAACAAGACAAGTCCCCAGTCGTTGCTATTCTTCACGCAAACTATGCGGCTGCGTACCTCTATGCACTGAAGGATATTGCTACTGAGTCTCAAATCCACAATGCTACAGGTATAGATGTCAAGAAGTTCAAGGAGCATGTCATCAATGTTCAGGATAGCATTACCAAAAAGACCACGGAGACTTGCCCAGAATTTGCTGGTCAGGTTGATATTTACCTGGCTGAAATCGGAGGAGAAGCCTAAGTGGGGAACAAAAATGTAAAAAACAAGAAATCAAAATGGAAGTCATCCGTGATACCATGTGGGAACGCTGTCTCGCCGATGCGGCTAAAATGTACCGTATCGGCGAACCAGATGAGAGATGTGTTCAACTCGCCAACGCGACTTGGATTATGAAAAAGAAGTACTTGGAGCATGAGAAGAAGAAGGACTCTAGACAAGTTATTGTCATCGACAAGGCTCCAGAGGTGGTGAATGAAAAGCGTACATCGAAGAAGACGTGTTGTGCGACGACGATGACGGGGAAGCCTTGCTCCTTCAAGGCGGTGTGTGGTGACTACTGCAAAAAACATAGTGTCAAGAATGCCACCCTTGGTATGAAAGTAGATGTGAGTCAAATTAAAATCGCGGACTAATAGAAAGACGATGTTTGACCAAGAGAGCCTTAGACCTGTAATAATAGCCATGGCGCTTTACATTACCCTTGCGACCCTCGTCCCCCAAATTATCAAGAAGCCCACGGGTATCCAGGTTGTCGACGACCTCGTGATGACCCTCATCGCACAGAAAAGTTCAATGATGAGTGGTACCATCCTCATTGGCCTCATTGTCTTTACCACCAATTACATTCAGGAGAAACTCCTGTAAGACGTTCTCCCGTCCCACAAGCTTTTTAGTGTGTTCATGTTCCATGTGTCGAACACGATTGTCATAGGCGTGTCTCATGTACTCCAAGAGTTGGTCAAAGTTTGGGTCTCCCCAAACCATACCCTTTTTGAAGAGGAAATCATCCTTCTCCAACTCTTGAAGTCCACAATCAATCGTATATGGTGTCTTGATATACTCAGGCGCACCACCATAGTCTGTGATGATAACAGGTTTATCCCTCAACGCAGCTTCTACAGCACCCATACCTACACCCTCGGAATGTGAAAAACTCACGTAGCAATCACATCGTGCATGTAGTTCATTCATCCCATCGTCATCGAGCATTTTATTGATAACCTCGACTCGAGGAAGTTGAATCTGCACATCCTTACCACAAGTTGCCTTAACAACCAGGCGAGTGTTTGGTTCATTCAGGCGGATGAAAGCTTGTAGGATTTCTCGAAACTTTTTACGAGGGTCCATGATGTTCCCGATGTGATAGAATGTATAAGGTCTCTCCTTTGGTTCGGGAATGTGGGCGTGTATCACATAGAAATCATTCTCAGGAAACTGACGAGAGAGAACCTTCTTACAGAATTCACTTGGCACAGCGACTCTCTTGAACTCCTTCATGAGGAGACCATAGTCCTCGTGGACAGTCTCTGTTTCACAGACGGTCATACAGGCGAGGTTTTTTACGCGCCTCTTCGCATGCTTGAGATACTCCAAATGTGCGGGGATTGGAAGCATGAAGATGAGTCCATTGTCACACTGAGGAAGTTCTTTCCCAAAGATGTAGTAAGCACAGGTGTTTCCAAAAAGTTGTGTATACTTTTTTGCGTGATGACCAATACCCGTGTTCAGAGCAGGACCAATCACGATCATTATTCTTAAAGATTATCTTTCTTTTATATATATTACAATGGATGCTCTACGCAAAGAAGTTGAACTCGAGATTAAGCGCACTCGCCTCGACAAGGGTCGTCTGTATGACCTTCTCTTGAAGATTATCGACAACGTGGGAACGGGTGGTGCTGGTGGTGCTGGTCCCCAGGGTCCCGCTGGCCCCGCTGGCCCCCGTGGTGCTACTGGTGCGGCTGGCTCCGTTGGCCCCGTTGGTCCCGCTGGTCCCGCTGGTCCCGCTTGTGAGTGCAAGTGTTCCACTGCCCAACCTTCCGAACCTGTGAAGGCTCCCACCAAGACCAAGACTACGACAACCACGACTAAGAAGGCTCCCGCCAAGAAGAAGGTTTCGGTAGTTTAAACGTACATAAAGTCATTTACTCCATTATAAATACATGTTGGCTATTGCACCGTTACGTATTTATAACACAGCTGAAAGACATTGGCGCCAGTATTCACCTGAAACACCGAGGCGTCCCATTGTTGTGAAAGCGGCTTCTCATGTGAAGGCTGAAAAATTGAAGGCCGAAATGGAAACCCATAGGGATACCGAAGTTGAAAAATTGAAACTGGAACTGAAGAAGCACAGGGAAGCTGAACAGAAGATTAAGAGACATGCGAAGTGGATGTTGCGCTCAACTCAGTCGGCTCATAAGGATGCACAAGATGTCATCGAGATTATTAAGGATTTGTATGGTGAGGATGCATTTGAGAATACTTAGTTAAAACTTTAAAGTTAACAAGATACATGGGAATTTATTTTTTTCCAAGTGAATTTGTTTACTGGACAGGAAATGCCGAACATTCAAAAATGAAAGACGAACTCATGAGAAAAATAAAGACTACTGAGTCAAATTTTAAAGAAAATCGTCAAATGACTGTAAATGCTATTACGAGTTTTTTAGAAACAGATGTCGATGACACAATGTCGTTCTTAAATGAACCATATGTTTTGGAAGAATTAGTATACAAGCCGTTTGGGGATATGATTAAGGAGTACAACAAAAGAAATAGTATGCACACAATAAACATTGAAAAGTGTATAGTAGAAAATGGTTGGTATACTTGGTATAAATCAGGTGGAAGTTTTGGGATACACAATCATGATGATTATTCAATCAAGATTAGAGGGGATGTGTTTAAATCTTCATTCTCGTTCATTTATATTTTAAATGATACAAACGAAAGAAATAGTACACAGTTTTTTGTACCCTCAATGTGTAAGTCTTCGGCGACAAAAGAGGATGAATATACGTTTTATACGGGTGACATTCCAGATATAAAAGAAGGTACGATAATGATTTTTCCATCTTCTTTGTATCACGAGGTTGCTCCATGTATAAAACCCGATAGAATCACAATAGCCTACAATATGAAATGTTGTTATGCATCCCCATAAATTTCTAGGATGTCCCGAACGAGGGGACTTCTCTCGATATCCTTGAATTCAAACTGGATATATTCGATGCGTTTATGGGTTTTACCTGAGATACGTTCGCATATATCTTTGAGACCATTTTCCTCATACTTCCTATCGTGTTGTTTGAGGTCACCTGTGACAACCATTTTCGTACCTTCACCAACTCTCGTCAAAAGCATCTTCATTTGATTAGGGGTTGAGTTTTGCATTTCATCAGCTATGATGAAGGCATCCTTGAACGTTCTTCCACGCATGTATGCGAGGGGGCAAATTTCTATGATTTTCTCTTTGATCATGTATTGGATGTCATTTTGTGTATAGTATTCGGCAAAGATGTCCATGATGGGTCTTGTCCATGGATCCATCTTCTCCTCCATCGTACCTGGTAGAAATCCGATATCTTCCTCTACGGAGACGACTGGGCGAGTCAATACAATCCGCTTGTATGTTCGGTCGTTGTACCCCTGTATGGCTGCACAACACGCCAACATCGTTTTCCCCGTTCCCGCTGGTCCCACCGCGAATACCATGGGTTTGTTAATACTGTACAACACACGGTTGTAATTTCTCTGATTATCACTCTTTGGAACTACAACTGGATGCACTTCCTCGAGTTCCATCTCTTCCTCGAAATATTCAGTATCACAAGACGATGAGAGTGAAATTTTAAGACGACGTCCCTTTTTACCTCCCATACTTTTTACGCAGAACTTTTATTGACCCACCATATGAAGCCACCTAATACTGAGACCAAAATGGCGACTAAAAGACCAAATGAATATTTTTTAGGGTTTTCCTCTGGGGGTTTATCAGGTAACTTTTGAACATTTTCATTGAGGATATCAATTTTCTTGAGAAGTTTTTGGAGTGATTGGAGAATTAGGAGTTCGCGGTCTTTGGGTTTCTCCTTGACATTGACTGTAGTGATTTCGAGAACCATGTACCACTTTGCATCTGATTGGAGAAGGGTATAGTCACCATCATCCTGTTGCTCAAAAATTTTAAAGTCCAGTCTCTTGATGGAGATGGGATTAAAATAGTTTTGATGACGATTGAAACTTTTCCACTGTTTGTCACGAAGAACAATCCCATTGCTTCCCGCAAAGTGTCTCTCAAGGGGTACGCGTGCAAACACTTGCCCATGACGTTCGTCGAGAATCTGTGCAGGTTTTGGAATATCTGGACACACGATATCCACGAATTTGGCAACATTCGTATTCAGGTTGGAATCATTCTCACCAACTTGTGTGATGTAGAAATCAACCATCTTGACGCCCAGTACACGACCCATATCTTCGACGTGTGTATTAGACTTTAGGGTCAGGTCGAGAGAGAAGGTGTTGTTTGTCCCATTCACAAAGTTTGAATCCAAAATCACATACTGAACCTTTTTAGGTATGTCGTCTAAAGACATTTCTACTAATATCTAACATAATAATATGGTTCCCACAATCGCAAGGAACACAATTTTCTTCACAGGAAGCCTCTTTATATACGGGATTTGGGACTTTTGTAAACTGATGAACTCATATAAAAAGAAGTGACCATAATAAACTAAAGATGCTTCTCACAGCGATTTTTAACACTATGTATGGAATGGGTCCATACTACATCGAATCTACCTACAAGTGGTTCAAGATGGCTCTTTGGGATGCACCTACTCGAGTGTTCCTAGATGTTCAACTCGAGCAAATGAGACTTGAAAGAAACCTAAGTGAAGAGGAAACCGAGGATGAAAAGCAAGAATGAAAGAATACCACTTCCCCCTTGTTACCGACGAGTACCGCATCACTTTCCTTCGGGCGACTGAAGCTCTCTGTCCAGACGTCCAACGCCTTATCTGGCACGAAGTTCTGTACTGTACCCAACCCATCGACCCTCCACCCACTCCCAGGAAATGTCCAACTTATTCCAGGCTGTCGTCGGCTTCTTTACCCCGAGATCTTCTACCTTTATTAAACCAGTGTTGATAGAAGCTACAAACGACTGTGGTGAGAAGAGGTACATTGAAGTTGAGAGGGTTGTCGACCGCCGCGAAAATCTCCAAGTCCTCTTTACGAAGTGCAAGAGACTAATGTCCTTCGTAAGGAAGAAGAAGTGGGACGAGACCATGTACACCCGAATTATAAATCTAACTGACAAGGTTCGCCTCTCCATGTACAAGAATGATGATATCCTCCCACTGTTTGAAGAATTTGAGAGTGTTGAGAACTTTTTCAAGGGAAGTTCAAAATCACAAATGAACCTAAGTAGCCTCGATAGTGTGTAATTTTCAAGATGAATCATGCAAAGTTTAATGAGCCTCATAGACAAAAATGCGGAACTGATACCCGAAGGGGACTATCTACAGATGTGTCGAATCATGAAAGAACTGCATCGGAGCGAGAGGACCCTCCTCGTGACCCCTGATGTGGTTGGCGAAGATTTCATCATGACTTCGGATGCCCTCAACAGGTGTTACACGTGGATTACGGCAACCAAGGCTCTCCAAGATGCCTACGTCGAACATGAGAAAGACCCCGAAAACAAAGTAAAAGCTGGAATCTTTGGACAACTTCGAGAAGCTACCAAGTCATATTGGAGAGAGTTTACTCAAACGTATGGATACGAAGAACTCATGTGGTTTGTACACCGAGGTACAATCGCACAGCGACACTATAGACACCTAAGTTCAGTAGAAAGAATGTAATTTCAAGTCAAAATGGAACTCTTCCACAAAATCATTGAACTCGTCGACAAGAACTCGAGTGTCATCCCTGAAGGGGACTACCTCGAGCTTTGTGATACCATCAAAGAACTGCGAGAAAAGGTGAAACCTCCACCTTTCCTCATTGACCAGAACGAACCCATGACCTACACCACAGAAAATCAGTTTCTTCGACGATGGGTCGATACAGATGATGAAGAAGAACTCGCTCACCCTGGCCTAAATGCATTTCTCCAGGATTTACATGCGGAATGGAGTGCGACCGATGATGGGAACTCTATGAATGACATCATTGAGAAATTTCGTGATGAGTTCATCACTGATAGGACTAAACACAATTTACCTGAAGAGACCTATCGCAAAGTGTATGAGTTCTACACACAACTATGGTCTCAGAGTGAACTAGTCTAACGGTGGTGCTGACGGATCCACCCTAGCTGAAGTGCGTGGTTCTATGTACGCTGAAGGGTCGATTGTACCTGGTGCATGTAGTACTTTAAGTCTCGTGAGTTCTTGTAATTGAATGTGTATCTGCTTGAGTTCGTTGCATATCTTCACGTACACCCACTCTCTCTTCGTTGGGAACATCTCGTCATCCATGATTTCCATTATCTTTCGTACATGTTCCATACCTAAGTGGGGTGTAGAAATTATATTTTCAGATTACACAATGGATACCATTATTGAAAAGTTTCGAGAGGAATTCATCGTTGACAGAACCAAACACAACCTTTCGGAAGAGACATACCGTAAACTCTGTGAAATCTACACACAACTTTGGGCTGAACATCACATCTAACTTAAAACTAATTTCACCATATTACAAAATGTCACTTGTTCCCATCAAGTTGATTAAGGACATTCCAACAAGAAACAGACTCCTGAAAATAAAAGATGAAACTCCCGAAATTGATAAGAATGATTACATCGAATCCAGAATTACCACAAATGCGAGGGCTCGTAACCTTATGGCTATAGAGGATGCTTCTGAGATGGCAAAGGAATACCTTCACAAGGATGGTTTCTTTGTAAGGTTTGGAGAAGATATTAAAAAGGAATCTGGAAAAGATTTCAAATTTTCATATCGTAAGACTAGTGCGATGGAAAGGAATCGCGCATCGTCTAATGGAGCCACTGGTATCGAATATATTTTGATGGAACATTCATACCCAGATGGTTCGGGACACTATGGTATGGCTAAAGTCAATCATGACAATAAGACGGCTGTAATCTATGATTCGATGACGGATACAGATTCGGATTTTGAAGAACCACTTCGTTCATTACTCAGTCGTAGATACAAACTGTCTATGAAACCGCTAAATGGTTGTTACCCACAACCCACTGGTGGTTTCGTTTCACAGTCGTTTGCCAATTTTAAGAATAAGAACTCGATGGGTCTTTCTCAAAAGAAGTTGGAGGAGGCATTTATCATCTCTCAATATGATGAACTTTCTCAACATCACTTCTGTTATATGGAGTCCTTTCTCGTCATGATGACTGACCTTGGTATTCTTAGACCTGGTCCCAAAGACCCACGTGAACGTCTCGAATACATTAAAAAGTTTATCTGGGGAGTGATTCACGAGTATGTTCCCAAGTCGAATCGTAGGACGGCTCAATGGAAATATTTCGAAGAGTATTTTCTATACATCATGGAGACCTCTGACTCAAACGGTAAGCGTTTACCTATGCGGAATGGTATGATTCAACTTCCTCCTTCGGATGGAAATGTACGTTTCAAATTGAGGAAGATAAAGTTACCTAAGTAGAATCAAAACATTGTAATTTTCAAGAAAAACATGGGAACTTCCCGAAGCCACCCACTCCCTCCTGGTATTTTCGTTGAGATGGAGCCCTCTCCGAACGAATTTGATGACTGGACTGAAGAGGATTTTGACAATGAAATCAAAAGACTCCATGAACGTATCAAAGAACTCAAGTCCCAAAAAGTGGCACGTGAAGAAGATGACGATGATATCATGCACGACCCCGATGTTCGTGAGATGGTTGAAAATGGTGAACACACTTGTCACATGTTTGATGCACCCTGCCAGGCATGTGAAGATGATGAGGACTAATCATTTACAAGTAGGTCAATTTCGTGTTCATATGTTTGAGAGAGTAGGATAGTTTTCAAGTCTCGTGTAAATGAAATAAATCTTTTTGGAATGTCACCCCATAGACGTTCATTAGAAACAAATGCATCAACAGCTCCATCTCTCAACAGGGGTTCGAGGAGTGTCCAATTGGGTTCGTTGTACCTTATTTTTTTACACCCTCTCGCGAACCGCCTAGAGTAGATGTACCACGCCGCAATACCCTTGTATATGTTTATGGGTTTCTTTCCTTGTTCGAGGCACTTCTGAAGAGATGGTACCACAAAAGTGTGAAACTTTGTGAACCCATCCATACAAATCCTATCAAGTTCGTCTACATTGGTTGCGTTTGAGAAGCGCTCTTCAACTTTGTCGACGTACTCATAAATATCAAAGGGAAGTTCACCCTCAATGGATGGTACAATCTCTTCATGTTGGAGTTGTTTGAAATGACGACGATGTGTTGGGTCATTCATAACTTCATCGAATGTGTTGTATCCTGAGAGCGCACCGAGATAGGCTAAGGATGTATGACCACCATTGAGGATACGAATCTTAGTTTCTTCGTATGGCTCGATGTCCTTTGTAATGACGACACCAACTTGGGTCAAGTCTGGAAAGTCAGAGGCGAACTTATCTTCAATGATCCATTGCCTGTACTCCTCTGTCTGAACGGCGTTGTAACCATACCCTAGAAATCTCTTTTCGACATCTTCCTTAAGAGCGTCTGTCGTCCTTGGTGTGATTCGGTCAACCATACACGAAGGAAACTTGACATTTTCACGAATCCATGTAGCGAGTTCATGTTGGTTTGTATGATAGAGGTATGCGAGAAACTGTGTCTCGAGGGCTAGGCCATTCTGCCTGATATTGTCACAACACAAGATGGTCACGGGTGTTTTACGGTTCCTGAGACCACATGCCAGGTACTCAAACAGAGGTGACCCTGGTGCGTACCCACTCTCTGTGACAGTGACTGTGATGAGGTGAACACTGGGTAGAGTGAGCATGTGTTTGGCAATGGTTCTGTTCTTCGTCCAATCGATGTAGTCGAGATGTGACCTGACAACCTTGTACTCAGAGGGGGTCTTTACGATATAGTCGTCAATTTCCCGAAACCCTTCATTCCTGAGGTTGACGGCGACGATTCCCCATCTGAGGTCTCCCGTCTTTTCCATGTACTCATCTATGTACATGGCCTGGTGTGCCCTATGGAAGGCGCCATACCCTATATGTACTATACCAGTTTGACATTCGGACTTGTCATACATTCGTTAAGTTACTTAGACAAATTAAAATCAGTATCTTTAAGGATGGATGATTTGCTTCGAGTCATGCAGATAATAGACAGCCACTCGAATGTTTTGCCTGAGGGGGACTATCTCGAATTGTGCAAACACTTGAAGAATGCGTACAATAAGAGGGCAGACCCAGTGTACTTCTTTGACTACGAAGATTTTAGGATACACCGTATCGGTGAAACACAGGAGACTTTTCAGTATTTTTATGACTACTATTTCGATAAGGCTCTCAATATAGACAGCGATTTCATACAGGGACAGATAACCTATCTACGGAAGGAACTTGTGGAGGCGCAACCCATCAAGCGCATAACCAAGAAGGTGAAGGAGAGAGTCATCAAACATTACTGTTATATGAACGGACTTGGTAATGAGGATGTCGAGATTGAGTTTCCCGATAAGGATTTACAATCGATGTGTAGGGCGTTTGTGGACACAGAGAATGACTTTCGACTCAAGTATCGCACAGCCATCGAAAAGAGACTTGAGTGGTTGGAACAGTCTGATGACAGACTTGACGATGTGTAAAAAATCTCAGAGTACTGTAAGAATGGACGTGGTGTTCACGTATGGGCGGTTCAATCCCCCACATCTTGGTCATAAGATGATGATTGAGGAGATTATCAAGAAGGCTAGACAGATGAAGAAGAAACCTGTCATAGTCGTTTCACATTCCGTGGGAAACATGAAGAACCCCCTCCCAGTTGCGAACAAGTTGCGTATTTTGAGGAGATGGTTCCCGAACGTGACCTTTATGTCGTCGGCTAAGAACAGGAGTATCGCAAAGATTGCGGAAAACTTTGGTTCCAACTCGGTAATGATTGTTGGTGAGAATCGTAAGAATTCTTTCAAGTTCTTACCATTCAATAAGGTTGCTCTCAAACGCCCTAACTCTGCACCATCGGCGACGAAGGCACGTCTGGCAGCTATGAATGGGAATAAAGAGCTCTTCAAGGAGTTGACGGGTTACAACTTAACGGATAATATTCGCAATAAGATACGGAAGCCAAAGTTGATAAGATAAAGATTTGGATTCATGAAAAGATAATGTTAGCTCTTCAGCCATTAGCTACATATAAGCCAATATCGACACATACAAAACGCAACGACAAACGTTTCAGAATTTATTCTACAGTAACTAAAAATGTCGACCCTTACCGTGAAACTTCCTTACGGTACATGGGGTACGCGAATGAGCTTGGTGAAGCTTTTACATCGTATCTCCCTGAATGGGGTCTTCCCGCGTCATACTGTGTCGCCGCATCCTATGTCATGTTCGACACGATTGATAAGGGGCAGAAGGCGTTTGATGCTGCCGAAGAAGAGGACAAATTCACAGACACTCTCAGGATTTCTACGGAAACCCTGACGTGGCAGATGCTCGCCTCCGTGTTCTGGCCAGGTTCAATCATCCGTGTAATTGTGAACGTGGCGGCTCAGGTGTCGGGTGATGAACATCACTTTTTACCGACACTTGTTGGACTCGCTGCGATTCCCGCTATCGTGAAACCCATTGACACGACGGTGGACAAGTTAATGGAAACTTCAATTTCGAAAGTCATCAATGGTGAAATCAAGACACCCGAGGATGCGAGTGCTGCGTTCATGACTGCGATGGGTTCATTTTCTCTACCCCCAGTGATGTACCTCCTGGCAGCCGCAATCAAACCTAAGTAAACCACAAACATGTGAAATATATGTAAAAATGGAGAATCTCCAAAATCTCATGCAATGTCTGGACGACATTTCCAAGTTGATCCCCGAGGGCACCTACTTGGAAATGTGTGACAACCTGAAGCAGGTGCACAAAACTTTACCGAAACATGACGACCCTCCAGTAAGAGACAATCGTCGAGTTCCTTTCCAACCCATTGTTGTTGATAGTGACTCCGAAAGTGAGAGTGAGAGTGAAGAGGAAGACGAGCCTTGGCACCCCGAATGGTACGATGAGTGGACACAGAATGAGGAGTGTCTTCGAAGGCTCCTGGCAGATTTGAGGATTGCGAAAAGGACACTGGCAGTACTGAAGCCAATCCAACGCATAACCAAGAAAGTGAGGGAAGCTGCGATGAAACACTTTGCGGCACGTACTCAAATTTTTGATGTCAACGTGTTTTACCAGAATCGTTCAGCCAACGGAGTTCACGCTGAAGCCACATTTGAAAACTATGTTCAATTATCCGACTGGAGTAACTTTTCACCTCAAGAGCGTAAGGAGCTCACGAGCAAGAAGTTTGAGAAGAAAATTTACGAAGAGTACAAGATGTTCGAAAACCGTCGCGTCGATGCTGGGAGGCATGAGGTGACGGAGTTGAAGAGGAATTTGGAGATTGAGATTAATGACATGAGGGAGAGGCAAAATTACTTGAGGGTGCATTACAACTTGTAAGTTTGGGTACACCACCACTTGTTCCCACCTGTGTATTCGAAGATGATGTGGATGAGGGCGCCAGCAATGAGATGTAGAATAGGCGTTTCAATATCAAGTTTCATTTTACCAACAGCAAAAATAAGAGCAGCATTCATGACACCGATGATGAGGGCTTCCATCAAAACATTTGTGATGGGGCGAGAAGTCATTTTAGTATAAGTAGCGAAAAAAAATTATATGTATATATAAATGAGATTCTTCTCGTCAGTTCGACGTAATGGTGACGATATAATCAATACAATTTTGATTGTGATAATCATTGTAGGAATAATCGGTGGACTTTACTTCTATAACAGGAATCAGCAAGGTTTTCATAGAGAAATGTATGAAAGTGATAAAAATCCTCTGTTGAACTATACACCAGATGAAGCGGCTAAAATTGAGTATCAGATTCGAAAAGAGCGAGAAAGTGTGAAATCTGAAATGGATGCCACGAGGAGTGAATTTGAACTTGAAATTGAACAGGTTAAAGCGGAAAACGATGCTAGTAAACGTGATGAGAAAATATCCAGTCTGAAAAAGAAGTTAGATGATGAACTCCAGAGAGCGAAGGATATGATTAGTAAAGCTAAAAAAATGAAAGAAGAATCTGATATGATTCGCAAAGAATACGAAAAAAAGGTGGTAGAACTTGAGACTCTTACGAAAGTAGTTGAAGATACAGGAGATGCTGGTGTTCAGGAAAATCTGAATCAGATGATTAAATTGACCGATGAATATGGAATCACATTTACTGAACTGAGAGTCGAGTCGAATAAAATAAACGATTTGGCTAAAATAATTACACAAAGTGTATTAGATATGAAAAAATATATGGATACTCAACTTCCATCTACATAAATGTGTACATCTCTAAATAAATATTGAGATTAATCTAACCTAAGTGAGACCCCTGGTTATTTTTTACAAAACTCCCCCTCCAACCACCCCATTTCATACAAAATGGAGCAGATACTTGAGGAGTTGAGGGAGTTGCGTGAAATCATAGC